>Ga0209064_1000185_pt1 | contig 146659 bp, 121 predicted proteins | sample Inofromicrocosms_FD_187498 | JGI IMG/M metagenome (GOLD analysis project Ga0209064, IMG submission 187498) | Mouse cecum microbial communities from Vienna, Austria - Inoculum for glucosamine and mucus D2O microcosms (SPAdes) (version 2) | ecosystem: Host-associated > Mammals > Digestive system...
GGGTTGCTCCTGAAAGTTTAAAGGCAGAAACTTTCAAAACTCCATCAGCAAAAAGAATAAAAAACCGAATGGAAAAGAAGCGAAAACTACAACCTAACGAGATAGCTAAAAAGGGGTATAGGAGAAAAGGGAAGTACTAACTCGAAAAACATCGAATTTTGCAACATCCCCTTTATTCATCTCAAGAAAATTAGATTTCTTTTGCTAATACATCAGCGATACCGATGTATGTGTGAGGAGTCAGTTTCTGAAGGTTCTGCTTGGCATCTTCAGGAATATCGAGTTTGGCGATGAATTCATGCAAGGATTCCGGTGTAATGCCTTTGCCTCTGGTCAATGCCTTGAGCTGTTCGTATGGATGGGGAACTCCATAGCGCCTCATCACTGTTTGAATAGCTTCGGCCAACACTTCCCAGGAGTTATCTAAATCAGCGGAGACGGCTTGCTCATTGAGCTGAAGCTTGCCCATACCTCTTGTTAGAGCAGTGTAGCCGACAACGCAATAACCGAAGGAAACGCCCATGTTTCTGAGGACTGTGGAGTCAGTTAAGTCTCTCTGCCAACGAGAGATCGGTAATTTCTGAGCTAAGAAGGTCAAGAACGCATTAGCCATACCGAGGTTGCCTTCGGAGTTTTCGAAGTCAATCGGATTGACCTTATGAGGCATTGTGGAGGAACCGACTTCGCCTTCTTTTAACTGCTGTTTGAAGTAGTTCAAGGAGATATAGCCCCAGATGTCTCTGTCTAAGTCGATCAAAATAGTGTTTGCGCAGACGATGGCGTCAAACAATTGAGCCATGTAGTCATGAGGTTCAATCTGAATGGTGTACTTGTTGTATTCGAGATTGAGCTTGTTGGTGATGACGTCTTGAGCAAATGCCGGCCAGTCTTTGTCGGGATAGGCGATGTAGTGTGCATTGAAGTTGCCAACGGCACCGTTCATCTTGGCCAGAAGGTGAACTTTTTCAATGTTGTTGATGGCTCTTTCCAGTCTAAAGGCAACGTTGGCCATTTCCTTACCGACGGTTGTCGGGCTGGCGTGCTGTCCGTGAGTTCTGGACAACATAGAGACAGAAGCCCAATCGTGAGCAAATGTCTTTAATTTGTCTGTAATTGCCTGAAGATAAGAGCAGATAACTTGACGGCCGGAAGACAGCATCAAAGCGTGCGATGTGTTATTGATATCTTCAGAGGTGCATCCGAAATGAACGAATTCGCTGGCGGCTGCTAGTTCTGCGTTCTTTTCCATTTTGCCCTTGATCCAATACTCTACGGCTTTAACGTCGTGGTTAGTAGTGGCTTCGATTTTCTTGATATCTTCACAGTCGCTCAAAGAGAAATTAGAAACAAGGCTTCTTAAGTATTCTTTGTTCTCTGCTGAGAGTTCTTTTAATTCGGGGAGTTTGAATTCGGATAAGGCAATAATCCATTCAATTTCAACAGTAACGCGGGCGCGCATTAAAGCGAATTCAGAAAAGATATCACGAAGAACTTCAGTTTGCTTAGCGTAGCGGCCATCAAGAGGAGACAAGGCCATCAAAGAGGAAATTTCCATGTTGTTTTCCAGAAAACATTAAAAGATGTCATATTCTAGAAAAAAACAAGCCAGTCGGCAGAAGACTGGCTTGGCAACAGAGAGATTTAGAGAATAATTGGACTGTTCGGCAAAGGATCATTTACCGGTTTATTCGGGAAATGCGCTGATAGAACTTTTGCCAGTTCGGTTATGGCTTCGCAAATTCCTTTTGCAAATAATTTTTGCTGAAACTTTTCGCTCATCTTATGAACGATGACATCGAGCTGCTCCTGCGTAAATAAGCGCGCCGCAGCTCTGTCTAAAACCAATTCAATCGCATGGTCGGATAGATTTAAATAAATCAAGACACCGTTGTTGTCTTCCGTATCCCAAACTCGATACTGAGCAAAGAGTTGCTCGGCTCGAGTGTGAGCTACAGAGTTTGATTTCAAAATATCCAACGGAAGGCTTCTCTCAATAATGACCTCAAACTCTGCGGAGGTCGTGGTTTCTGCTTTTTCAATGCATTGAGTAATCTCTCCCAAAGCTTCTTCCGGGAAAGAATATTTCACCGGAATCGGAGAAAGGGCCCAATGTTTAAGGGTACGTAAAATTGTCATTACCAACCTCCGCTAGCGCCGCCGCCGGCTGAATCTCCGCCGCCTCCGGAAGACGGACCGCCTCCGAAACCACCTCCACCGAAGCCTCCGTCACCGAAGCCTCCGCCAAATCCGCCTCCGAATCCTCCGAACCCGCCGGAATTTCTAAATCTGCGGTTAGTTCTATTGTTCATTCTGGCCGTTCGTCTTGCACCCGCTTCCAGAACAGAAGTTGGGATGAGAAGACTGGCAACCATTACGATCACACCGATTATGATGCCGGCCACAATAGACTGCATGACAAAGGTTCCAAAGGCTCCGACGAGGACACCTGCTACCGGAGCAGATTTTCTGCCGAGGAGCTGACGCATCATCATCGTAGCCACAAACCCGATGAATATTATGGCTACCCAGGGCTGATCCCAGAGAGGATCGCCTTCCATTTCAAAAACGGACTGAGAACCGGGATTTTTAGCAGCCGGAGGAGGAAGATCTTCGCCTTCAATCTTTTTAAAGATGAGATCAAGACCTTTATTGATGCCTTCATAGTAGTTGTTGGCTGCGAATGCAGGCAGCACAGCTTCCTGCAGGATTCTGTAGGCAGTAACATCCGGGATTGCCCCTTCAAGAGCCCTCATGACATCAATTCTGACTCTATGGTCATTGAGCGCAACGACAAACAACAGGCCGTCGCCCACGCCTTTTCTGCCTGGTTTCCATTCGGTACCGACTCGATGAGCATAGTCCTCAATAGGTTCTCCGTTCGTAGAGGACACGACTATGACGCAAATCTGACTTCCGACTTTCTTCTCAAAGTCTTGAAGCTTGGTTTCTAAAGCCTGTTTTTGCTGTTCAGTAAAGAGATTCGCGGTATCCGTGACGTAATCAAACTTCGGCACCGGCAAGAGGTTTGCCTGTGCCAAAGACCCGAACAGCAGCGTCAGTCCCAGGAAGAGACCTAGGAACCAACGACTGACGTTATTTTTGAGTACTTGTTCCAAAATCGACCACCGGAGGAGTTGTTACAGCTGCTTCATCAGCTACCTTGTACTGCGGTTTCTGCTTGTAACCTAAGATCTTTACCCAAATCAGCTGCGGGAACTGGCGGATCCAAGTGTTGTAGGTCTGAACCGTCTTAATGTAGTTGTTGCGGGCAATAGCAATACGGTTTTCACAGCCTTCCAATTGGACTCTCAATTCCTGGAATGCTTTGTTTGCCTGGAGGGTCGGGTAGCGTTCAACAGTAACGAGCAATCGAGAAAGAGCATTACCGATTTCGCCTTGTGCCTGTGTGAACTTTTGGAAAGCTTCCGGATTATTCAGCAGTTCGGGCGTTGCTTGAATGGAGGTGGCTTTTGCTCTGGCGTTAATTACTTGAGTCAAAGTAGATTTTTCGAAATCTGCTTCACCTTTAACGGAGTTCACGACATTAGGAATCAGATCAGTTCTTCTCTGATATTGGTTGATAACTTCACTCCATGCTGCATTTACCGATTCATCCATGGACTGCAGTTCGTTATATCCGCAGCCGGACAAAAGAGAGCAAGAGAGCACCAAGCTGGCGAATAAAAGTATTAGTCGTTTCATAGCTAAGACTCTAAGAAGGTTTATTTACAAATTCTAGTTAATAGGCCGAGAAGAAATCAGCAGGATTAGCCCGTTTTGCTCCTTCAGGCACTTGTGTTGAGGTACCGATCATAATCCAGCAGGCAACTTTTTCATCTTTTCTACAAAGAGCTTTGACAACGTCCGGATACTCCGTGCTCGAACCGCTGACGACTTTTAATCCGAATCCTTTGTTTTCAAGAACATCCATAAATTGCATTAGGAATGCACCGGCGGTCATCCATTGTTCGTAGACCGGGACTCGTGAATTGTTTTCTTCAATTTTGACGATCATTGCCAGAAGAGCAGGGGCTTTCACAGCTTTTGAGCGGGCTTTTAATGCTTCTTCCTGCGTTGCCCCGCTTTGGATAGCTCCGGCTTCAAAAAAGTCAGCCAGCTTTTCTCTATCATTGATTAGTGCCATGCGGCATTGGTTATCTCGTAAATGGTTCGGAGCTGCTATTGCTGCGCTAATTGCTTCTGAATAATCCTTTTCTGACGGGACCGGATCGGTCAGATATTTTGCTCCGACGGAATGACGTTGGGCTAATTTTTGCCACAGCGGTGTTTTTTCTGCCATGCCTTTTCTCCTTTTATACTGAAGCTTCAAGCATAATGCCTGCGAAGGACTTGATAAGAAATAGGCCCAAAGTCGGGCAATGAGATTGAACTAATAAAATATGAGAATGAGTGAGATTATTGACATTTCTCAAGCGGTTGATGAGAAAACGCCGGCCTATTACGGAGATACGCCGTTTACTTTGCAATGGATTTACGATGACGAAGTTAAAACTTCAGAAATCAAAGTCACGCCGCACGTTGGAACACATGTCGATTCTCCTATGCATTTTTCTTGCTCACAAAACGGTATCGGTAAGGCTCCTTTATCGACCTTTGTCGGCGACTGTATCGTGGCAGCTTCTGAACTCGCGCAGAACGCAAAGGCGTTGGAGGCATGGACTGTGTTTCAGAAATACAAAGCCTGCGGAAGAATTCTTTTCAAATTTGAAGAGACACGACAAGGAATCGCAGAGGAAGTCGTTGAGCTTTTGGTGAAAGAAAAATTTGTTTTGATCGGTACGAGCTCTCCGTCTATTGATGACGAAAAAAGCCATGACTTTCCTAATCATCGATTTGCATTAAGTCACGGCCTTTGCGCTTTGGAAAACTTGGTACTTGATAAGGTCGAACCCGGAGCATATTTTCTGAGTGCTGCTCCGATAAAGTGGCTCAAGGCCGAAGCTTCTCCGGTTCGTGCCTACCTTATAAAGAAATAGCCGAAAAACTAGATTTCCAAATTCTCTGCTGAAACGGGTTTGCCCCAGAGCATAGAGATAATCTCCTGAGTTTTGGGAGTCAAACCTGTAATCAAAAATCTTTCCGTTCCTGGTTTTGCGAGTTCCAAGCTTCCTTGTTTTTCCAGTTGGTGTAAGACTTGCTTAGCCACGGCTGGGCTAGGATCGTAGACCATTACATTCGGTCCCAAAGCCTTGGAGATTTGTTTTTTTAGAAACGGATAGTGTGTGCACCCTAGAACCGTAAAGTCAGCGTTGGCCTCTTTGATTGGCTTTGTGTACTTCTCGATTAAGTCAATGGTTTCAGGAGCGTCCCAAGCGCCGTTTTCGACGCAATTCATCAGCCCCGAACATTTCATGGAGACTACTTTGACTTTATTGTCCGGGTTGTAGGTATTCAATAATTTTTGGTATCGTTCGCTGGAAATTGTACGCGTTGTTGCCATGACCCCAACAGCTCCGGTCTTAGTGTTCAGAACAGCAGGCTTTAAAGCCGGTTCTACGCCAATCACGGGAATAGACACTTTTGTTCTGAGGATATCTATAGCGGCAGCTGTTGCGGTATTGCAGGCCACGACGATGGCTTTGGCATTATGTTTGAGGAAAAAGTCCGAGATCTTGAGAACCCTTTCAATTACAAAGGCTTCGGGTTGGTCACCGTAAGGAGCGTTTCCGCAATCTCCGACATAGAGAATATCCTCGGAAGGCAGAATTTTACGAACTTCTCGGGCAATTGAGAGACCTCCCAACCCGGAGTCAAAAATACCAATTATTCCTTTTTGCACGCAAGTTTCCTCTCTTGAATATATCTAGGCAGCCAAGAGCTGATAATGACACTGGCTACCACTAGGACGCCGCCGAAGGCTGCCATCAGTCCGATTTTCTCTCCAACGAGCCAACCGATAATCCCGGCAAACACAGGTTCTAACGTGTAAATGAGGACTGCCTTTGTCGGGGAGACTGTTTTTTGGGCCCAGTTGATAACGATTTGATTGAAAGCAATCATTCCGGCCAGAATGGCTATACAGACAATCAAAGTCGGATTCCAACTGACATAGACGTCTTCAAACGCAATGGTATAAGCTGTGCTCCAAGCTGCTACCACGGTCAGCTGAGTTAAACAAAAGGCTTTTGGATTGCACTGAGTTGCGAATTTTCCGATAACAATAATTTCTAATGCGCAAGCCAAAGCCGAGGCAATCGTCAGCCATTCTCCGAAACTCCCGGAAAAAGAAAGTTTCGTTGGATCAAGAATCAGCAGCATGCCTCCGAAAGCAACGGCAATACCAAGGCCAACCGTTAATTCAGGAACTTTTCTGAACAGAATTAACTGCAGCAAAGGGACAAAAGGCACATACAAGGCGGTTAGAAAGGCCGAGATAGAGCTCGGAATTGTTTGAAGGCCTACCGTCTGAAGAAAATATCCGAAGAAGATGCAGGTGCCGGCCCAAAGTCCACCCATCCAGTCTACCCGGGTAATGTTTTTTAATTCTTTGCCCATGATAAGAGCCGTGAGCAAAGCACCCAAGATAAATCTAGACGTGACTAAAAGCCCCGGAGAGATGCTTTCCAGGGCTGTAGCAATAAGAATGAAGGAGCTGCCCCAAAGAAAACAGACGGAGACGAGCCCCCATTCGGGTGAAATATGTTTAAGACTTTTTCCTATTTCCATTTAGGTTTCTCTTGGGACTTATTGATTTTTTTGAATAAGAAAAACTTGTTTTTTTGTGATAAGAGGAAGCTTCGAAAGATTCGTTTTCCTGCAGATAACGCCAGTTACCGATGGGCAGTTTTCCAAGATTGATGCCGCCGATTCGAACTCGCTTTAATTGAAGAACTTTTAAGCCTACGGCTTCGCACATCTTACGAATCTGGCGGTTTCGGCCTTCGCGCAGAACAAATCGAAGCTGATTGTCATTAATCCATTCGACTTTGGCACGAAGAAGTTTTTTACCGTCAATTTCGAGTCCGAAGTTCAAGAGCTGAAGATTTTCTTCCGGGAAGTCAGCATTAGAAGTACCGTCGGCCGGAGTGACCCGTACAATGTATTCTTTGTCTACATTGCTTTCTTCGCCGACGAGCTTTTTAGCAACTCTGCCGTCCTGCGTGAGAACGAGAAGTCCTGTGGAATTGATGTCCAAACGTCCTGCGGGTACTAAACCTTTTCTTTGAAAAGGTTTAAAGACTTTTTTAACCGGATCTTCCGACCAATGATTTTCATCGGTAATCAAGACCTTTGCCGGCTCATAGCCGTCTTCTGCCTGTCCGCTGACATAACCGAGCGGCTTATTAAGCAGGATAGTGACTTTTTCGGCCTGTTCGGTTTTTGCCGCATTATTGATAGTTATTTTTTGATCAGGACGTATTTTGGTGCCGAGCTCGGTGATTTTGACGCCGTCGACGCTTACCCAGCCTTTTTCAATCCAAGAATCTGCTTCACGTCGTGAGCAAATGCCGAGTTCTCCCATTCTCTTAGAGAGACGAACTAAACCTGCGCCGGGGGAATTCTCTTGTTCAGACATAATTATTCCTTTTTAGCCGAAGCTCTTGTCAGACGATCCAAAACGCCTGCCGAGGACGGAGAATACTCAGGAGGAACAACAAAAATTCTGTCAATATCCTCTTTATCCAGGTCATGCATCCATTGATAAAGATGGGCAGAAAGTTCCGGTACTGAAGAGTAGGCAAATGTTTTTTCTGATACCGGTTTAAATCGACGGGCAATTTTTTCCGGCGCAATTAGACCGAATGTTTTGAATTGTCTTGCCAGAAATTGAGTTCTGCCCGGCAAATCTTGGACTGAGACCATTTCCATCTTGTGCTTCGGAGCGTAGTGGCTCTTTAAAGTACCGGAGACTCTCGGAGAGTTGTACACGGTTCCGTGCATGACAGGCTTGCCGATAACAGAGGAGATTTGGTCAGAGTCAATTGCTCCTTCCCTTAAGATTCTCGGGGTATCGCCTGAAAGATCCAGAATTGTGGATTCAATGCCCACCTCGCACGGACCGCCGTCGATGATAAGGTCAACCTTGCCTTCAGGCTTCTCACCTAAATCATCGCGAACGTGCTGAGCAGTGGAAGGGCTGATCCGTCCGAAAGAGTTAGCACTCGGTGCAGCCAGTCCTTTCCCTTGTCCCCTGTCAAAGATTTCCAAGAGGCGGTGAGCAATCGGGTGAGAGGGGCACCGTAAAGCTACCGTGTCCTGTCCTCCGGTTACAAAATCTTTAGCAACATCTGATTTTTTTAGAATGATCGTCAAAGGACCGGGCCAGAAGGTATCCGTTAACTTTTTTGCATCTTCGTTAAAGTCGCTGGCCCAACGAGGAATCGCCTTGGCGTTGGCTAAATGAACAATCAAAGGATGATTGGACGGCCGATTTTTTGCTTTATAGATGGACTGTACTGCCTCTTGATTCTCAGCATCCGCAGCCAAACCGTAAACAGTTTCCGTCGGAATGCCGACGAGGCCTCCGTCGTCCAAAATTTTTATTGCTTTTTGAAGCAGATCGTTATCGAGCATATCCGGTTATTTACAAAATCAGAATGGCTAATTTTAATGTTCAAACGGCCGGTTAAGTTCACCGGCCGTTTGATTTGAGAGCATTAAACTATATGTGTTCAGGCTTTGGAAGACCGATCGCATCGCAGACCTGAAGAGCGCACTTCATCGCTTCTTCGGGAGTGGAGCCTACACAAGTAATGTGCCCCATCTTTCTGCCTTTTCTGGCGTCTAATTTGCCGTACAAGTGCAGTTTGGCATGCGGGAAGGCTAAGACCTTATCCCAATCAGGCTCAAACTTGTTGCCGTCGGGTTTAAACCACAGATTGCCGAGGATGTTGAGCATGACGGTATATTGAATTTGGGTGGTGTCTCCCAAAGGCATATTTGTCATGGCCCGAACCTGCTGGTCATATTGGCTGCTGATGCAGCCTTCGATAGTGGCGTGGCCGGAGTTGTGAGGACGTGGAGCTAATTCATTAACAATGATTTCGCCGTTCTCGAGGATAAAAAATTCAACGCAAAGAACACCGACATAGTCAAGACTATTGACAATGTGTTTAGCGATGGAACGAGCCTTGTCTGCTTGTTCTTGGCTGATTCTTGCCGGCATGATGGATACTGCCAAGATACCGTCACGATGTTCGTTCTCCGAAACCGGGAAAGTTGTTGCTTCGCCCATGGCGTTGCGGGCTGAAATCACGGATACTTCTCTCCAGAGAGGAAGCATTTTCTCAAGTACGCATTTAACTCTACCGAGGGTATTGAATGCTTCAGTCAATTCAGCTTTATTTTTGACGCGAATTTGGCCTTTGCCGTCATAGCCCAAGCGGGCTGTTTTCAAAATACCTGGGAAAAGATTTTCATCGACGTTTTCAATATCCTGAGCAGATGCAATTAAGCAGTGAGGAGCGACGGGGGCGCCGATAGAACTCAAGAAAGATTTTTCGTCTAAACGGTCCTGTGTGATGGAAACGGACTTAGCAGCAGGGGAAACCTTCGTCATCTTAGCGAGAATTTCTAGACTATCGGCTGGAACGTTTTCAAACTCGGTAGTGACGGAGAGACACTTCTCTCCTAACTTTTCCAGGGCTGAGCGATCGGTGTAGGCAGCACAAAGATGCATTTCACTGACGGCTGCGGCCGGGGCGTGCGGATCTTTTTCTAAAACGCAGACTCTGTAGCCAAGCGTAGCGGCCGCCTGTGCGAACATACGGCCCAATTGACCGCCCCCAAGAAGGCCGAGCCAAGCGCCCGGCAAAATCGGTTCATGAGTCATGGTGTTCCTTAGGCGGGAAGTTCCATTGCACGGGCTTTGGCGTTTTGTGCTTTGCGAAATTCAGCAAGCTTCTCGGCTAATCCTGGGCAGGTTGTTCCGAGAATTTCAACAGCGAAAAGAGCTGCGTTAGCAGCTCCTGCTTCACCGATAGCAAAAGTGCCGACAGGAACGCCTTTAGGCATTTGAACGATAGAGTACAAAGAGTCGACGCCCTTCAAATAGCGAGAGGGGACAGGAACGCCGAGAACTGGCAGAGTCGTTTTAGCGGCGAGCATTCCGGGCAGGTGAGCAGCTCCGCCGGCGCCGGCGATGATGACTTTGATGCCGCGGTCTCTGGCGGTTTCTGCATATTTGAACATTTCATCAGGCATACGGTGGGCAGAAACGACCTTTGCTTCATAAGGTACATTGAAATTTTTCAGCATTTCCACGGCATTGCCCATGACTTCCCAGTCGGAACTGGAACCCATCAGAACGCCTACCACCGGGGATTCTATTTTTTCTGTCATGAATTTTTCCTCTAGATAGCGACGAAGGCGCACGAGTGCGCCTTGTTTTCGAGATTTTAAATTAAGCTTCTACGCCTTTGCCTGTTAAGCGCTTCAAGGCTTCTTCATATTTTTTACTAGTCTTCTGAAGAATTTCGGCCGGAGCTCTCGGAGCCGGAGCCTTCTTGTTCCACGGCTGAGTTTCAAGCCAATCACGGATGAACTGCTTATCGAAGCTTGGTTCAGACTGACCGACTTTATATTGATCAGCAGGCCAGAATCTGGAGCTGTCGGGAGTAAGGATTTCGTCCATCAAGACAACCGTACCGTTTTCATCCAAGCCGAATTCAAATTTTGTATCGGCAATGATGATGCCTTTAGTGGCGGCATAGTCGGCTGCCTTCTTATAGAGTCTTAATGTGTAGTCACGAATTTTTTCGGCAATTTCCGGACCGACTAATTCAACGACTTGTTCATAGGAGACGTTTTCGTCGTGATGGCCTGCTTCTGCTTTAGCTGCAGGAGTAAAGATTGGTTCAGGAAGTTTTTCGCTTTGCTTTAAGCCTGCCGGAAGCTTAACTCCGCAGACCGTACCGTTTTGCTGGTATTCTTTCCAGCCGCTGCCGGCTAAATAGCCGCGGGCGACGCATTCAACGAGGATTGGTTTGAGTCTCTTTGCAACAACGGCACGCCCTTTAACTTGGTCTCTTTCTTCAGGAGCTACCACAGATTCAGGATCGATACCTGTCAAGTGGTTAGGGACAATTCCGTCCAATTCTTTGAACCAGAAGTCAGTTAATCCGGTGAGAATTTTTCCTTTGTTAGGAATGGGATCATCAAGGATTACGTCAAAAGCAGAGATTCTATCGCTGGCTACGATTAAAAGTTTGTCTTCTCCGACAGCGTAGCTGTCTCTAACTTTTCCTCTATAGACTAGGGGGAGAGATTTAATAGAGGTTTTAACAATTTCGGCCATTTAAAGTCCTCAGTGGAATTGAAGATGACGGTTAAAAAATGTGCACCGTCTTTGGTGCACATTTTAATTAAACCAAGTCGCCTATAACCAGCTCAAAGCTTTAAATTTCCTTTCTTTGCAAGCAGGTTACTGCTGTTTTACAAAAACACTTTGAGCGAGTAATGCAAAGAAGGGCTGAGCCTTCTGCATGGCTTCCTGAAGCTGCAGTTCAGTTTGATCTGATTTCTTGGTAATTTCGGCCGCTAACAAAATAGTCTTGTCTTCGAGAGGAACTGCATAATAGGTTACTGCGTTTTTCGACTCAGATGTCACAGGGTACTCTAAATATTTAATCTGAGAGTTTCCCAATTTCTTTGCCGTTGTGCCGGGTTTGTCTTTTTCCAAACCTGCCATAATACTGTCAACGGTTGCACCCTCCGGAGTGCTGATCAGGGAGACTGCGTATGGCCCGTCGCCGGATTCGCTTCTCCATGTCATCAATGTTGTTCCGTTAGCATTCAGATCTTGGCTGACATCCCACGAAATCGGAAGCTGGACGGTCAGAGGTGTTTCCAATCCTTTAACTTGGACATTGACCGTCTTGCGGTAACCTGCCTGCCATTCGTCCATCGGGTTTGGATAACGCATGGATAGGAGGTAAGGGACGAGCGGATCGATAACTTTTTCCTCGGTACCGGCCTTGAAGTTGTTAATCCAGGTTTCAGCCTTATCCATTCTTTCTTTACTGAAAGTATCATTCATCCATTTTGTGACTTGGTCTTTGGCTTCTCCTCCCTTCTCAAGTCCCTGCTGCCACTTTTCTTTAAATTGGTCTTTGATGCCAGGCCACTTTTCTTTCAGTTCCTGAGAATATTTGTCTACTTCGCCAGGGGTTTTGTCTGCCCAATTCTTTACGGTATCCGTTATGGAATCTAAGAAAGAGGTTGCTTTTTGACCGAAGCTTTCAGCAGCAGGAGCATTTTGGACTGCTGCCGGCGCATCGGACGCGGTTTGGGCCTGAACTGAAGAAAGAGCGGCTGCTGCAAGCACTGCAAGCAAAGTCTTCTGATACATAATAAAATTTCCTTTTTATTAATCGGATAAAAGAAGAGTACACGTTCTTAGCTAAAGCTTCGAACTTCAACTCTCAAAAAGAACACTCCGAATCGTTTTTTGTTAAAGGTCTTTTCAATGGTTTTCCGCTGGCAAATTTGGTTTTTAATTTCTTTCCTGGCCGTGGCCTCCTGGAGTTTGTCCAATTCTATGAATTCTTTTGGAGAAGGAGAAGCGCTGGGGGAAGCCAACTGGGAATATGCCATCAAACAAGACTTCCCGTCCTTGGAAGCCTTCTGTCAGAAAAAAGGGTTAACCTCGACTGCAAAAGACCCTGCCGTCTATACCGCAGCTCCTTTTTCCGACGAAAATCCTTTGTTTTGTTCTCCGACTTTAGAGCAAGCAAAAGCTTCTTACGGACTGTTTGTTCAAACTCAAGCAAGAAAAGCTAGCATTCGACTAACTTTTCAATTTATCGGCTGCTGGATAGCTATTCTTCTTGTCAGTTTCGGCGCGATGAAGTTCATCAATAGAAATCAGAATAAGAAGAAATCTAATTAGTCACCATCTTTGATTTCTGCCCTGAGTTTTTTAGTCGCTTCGTAGGGTGAGGCGGCTCCGCAGATAGCAGAGACGACAGCGATACCGTCAACGCCGGTCAGCATCGTCTCTTTGGCGTTAGATTCGTTAATTCCGCCGATAGCGACCACCGGTAAGGAGGTTTGCTTCTTGAGTGCTTTAAGCTCTTGGAGCCCGATAGCTTTGCCGGCGTCCTTTTTAGTGGTTGTCGCAAATACCGGACCAATGCCCAAATAATCAACATCCTCAGTTACCGTCTGCATTTCTTCTTGGCTGCCGACGGAAAGACCGATGATGACATTTTTTCCCATCAGCTTTCTGACTTCATTTACAGGCAAATCTGCTTGACCCACATGAACACCGTCGGCTCTGCAAATTAAAGCGATGTCGAGATGGTCGTCAATGATTAAAGGCACACCGGTTCCGCAAAGGGCCTTTTTTAACAGGAGTGCGGCATCGAGCTGCTTGCGCTTTTTCCATTCAGGCGCACGCAGCTGAACAACAGTGGCACCGCCGCGAACAGCCTCTAAGGCGGGTTCAACCATCTGTTCCGGCGTCGGACACAGATTGGCGTCCAAAACTAGATATAAAGACAGATCGATTGGATTAGGCATTGAAGTCTTCCGGTTTTAAGTTGTACAGGGCGTCCAGGTAGGCGGCATGGAAAGACCCCGGGCCTTTAGAGTCAGACGCTGCTTTTTCGGAGGCCTTTTTTACATAGGCGCAACAAGCGGCTGCGGCTTCAAGTTTGCTATCCGTACTGCTGATGAAGGCGGCAATTAAAGTAGACAAAGAGCAGCCGGTTCCGACAACCTTCGTAATCAACGGGTTCCCGCCTTCAGCGGAATAGGTGGTAGTGCCGTCCGTGATGTAATCTGTCCGGCCGGTAACGACCACGATGGAAGAATAGTGCTCAGCCAGTTCAACGGCAGCCTGAAGGGCAGAATCAGAGGAATCCATACTGTCTACACCTTTTCCGCCGGAGCCTTGCCCTGCAAGAAATTTGATTTCAGAAGCATTGCCGCGAATTACGTCGGGGCCGGTTCTCATCAATTCAAAGATGATTTTGTCACGCCAAACGAGGGCCCCCGCAGCCACCGGATCTAAGATCCATGGTTTACCTAATTCTCTGGCTTTTCGGGCGGCCGCTTTCATGATTTGGACACGCATTGAAAACGGCGTCCCGACATTGATGGACAGACCATCGCAGATGCCGACAAAGTCTTCCGCCTCGCCTTCTCCGACAACCATGGCAGGAGAGGCGCCTGCAGCTAACAAAACATTAGCGGTAATTTCTTGGACCACTTCATTGGTCACACAATGAATCAAAGGATTCTTTCTTCTAACGAGACTTAAATATTCAGCTACTGAAGAGCCGGGGATGAACTGGACAGCGGTCATTACTTTTAGCAGAGTAAATAATAAAGCACCAAGTTTAAGACGAAGTTTCTAAGAAAAATAGAAACCAAGCAACCGGGTGCTTCAATTAGGCAGAAAACTTTTTACCAAGCCAAATAGGCTTGTCTAAGCATGTAAACGCAAATGCAGCAGAGCAAGCAGGCAAAGCATTTTTTGAGAGGCTTCACATCGATGGAGTGAGCTACTTTTGCGCCGACAGGTGCCAAAAGAACGCTTGGAATAGCCAGAGCAAACAAAGCAGGGATGCAGATGTAGCCGATATCGATCGGCCATTGTGGAAGTCCTTGGACGTTCCAGCCGCTGATAATGTAGCCCATAGTACCGAATAAAGCGATTGGGAATCCCAGGGCCGCACTGGTAGCCACAGCATTGTGCATTTTGACATTGCACCAAATCATCCAGGGGACGGAAATAAAGCCTCCGCCGGCACCTACCAAGGCCGAAAGGACACCGATAATGGTACCGACAAATATGCGTCCGATATTTCCGGGAAGTTCCCTGTCAGCTTTCGGAGGTTTGTTCATAAACATCTTGAACGCAGAAAAACCAACGAAGCAGCAGAAAATTAAAGAGATCCAAAATGTGGAAAGAAGGCTGGCAATCTGTGCGCCAAGCAAAGCCCCGAGCAAGATGCCGGGTGCGACCGATGCGACTACATTCCATAGAACGGCGCCTCTTTTATGATGGGCACGAACTGAGGAGATGGAAGTAAAGGTGATGGTTGCCAAGGAAGTGGCGATGGCAACGTGAACAATATGATCGTGTGGGATGAGCGAAGCAGGGATGAGCATGATCAGGAAAGGCGTCATAATCATTCCGCCACCGATCCCTAAAAGACCTGCTAAAAATCCAGTGCAACATCCTAATGCAGCGAGGAGCGCAATTGTTTGTAATTCCACTTGAACCTCTTTTCTTGTGTAACTTGTGTCTTGGGAAAGTTTTAGTAATAGAAAACTAATCAGAAATATAACGCCTAGATACTGATGATTACGGGACTGAAAGGACAAGATTCGGGAAAAATCGGATTTTCTCTTTTCCTCGGAAGTGCTATCACCTCTTCTTGGAGCGGGTGAATTTAACAGGAATGAATCCGGAGTTCTCTCTTTGCTTCTCAGGAATCGCCGATCCAGGTCTATGAGAGAAAAATAAGGCTGATAAAAATGAACAAAGATTACTTTGAAGGATTTCGTCTGAATGAAGAAATTACCTTAAGGAAGATAGAGATATTTTTATCTTTTATGGAAACAGGAAATTTAGGCAAAACTGCGGAAGCTTTGGATATGAGTTCGGTCAGTATTCACCGGGCGCTTCATTCTTTGGAAGACGGTTTAGGCTGTCCTCTGTTTTCCCATCGCGGTCGGCTGCTGCGTCCTCTCGAAACCGCCAAGCTTTTTCAATCTCATTGTCAAGAAGTTATAGATCATCTGACTCATGCGGTTGAACTAACAAAAATTGCCGGCGGTGTCGGCAGTCCCTTGGTGAAAGTGGGAACTTTGTACTCCCTGACCATCCGCACGCTTCCTTATTTGATCAATGCTTCGAAATTGCGTCGCCCCGGGATCGAGTTTGAATTAACAATGGGCTCTAATGAGAAACTGCTGTCTAAGCTTGACAGAAATGAGTTGGACCTTATTGTTATTGCTTTAGATGAGCAAAGCGATCTGCCAAGTCATTTTGAAATCCTGCCACTCTTTGTTGACGAACTTTTTCTTGCCACTCCCGCTTGGATGAAAATCCACACTCAAGAGGCCGTTCCTTTGTCGGCCTTTGAGAATGAACGGTTCATCACCTTGGCACCCGGGTTCGCCACTTATGAAGATTTTCGGCAGCTTTTTAAGAAAGCTGATATTTCTCCTAAACACATTACCGAAGTAAAAGACATTTTTTCCGCTTTAAGTTTAGTAAACGCGGGAGTCGGTGTTTCCATTCTTCCCGGCAGAATGTCTGCCGTTTATCCGGATACCGTTAATTTTATTCCGCTTCAGCCTCCATGCCGTAGAAGTCAATCCATCACAATGGTATTTAAGCGCAGCAGACAGCATGAGCCGAATATCTTGGCTCTGGTAGCTGAAGGAAGAATGTTTGCGCGAAGTCTACGAAATAAATAGGCCTTACTGCATAAATTCGAGCTGATCGAAGATTTCTTCCACTTTCATGGTTTGGACGCTGATGCATAAACTTTCCAAGAATGCTTTTTTAGTTAGTCCTGTCAACGTTTCTCCGGGAGGCATTTCAATTGCAACATTGCAGCCTCTTTGGAAAACACTGACCATCGCTTCATGCCATTGGGTTCGGCGGCACATATTAAAGAGAAGATCTTCTTTGAGTTTTTCGGGATCAAAAATCGCCCGGCCGGTAGAGCCGCTGATGTAAGTGATGCGGGGTCTGGACAATTCAACATTAGAAAATTCTTCGGCTAATGCGTTTGCGGCACTGTTAAGAAGTTCACAGTGTGAGGGAACAGTAATTTTAATGCGGACGCATTTGACTGCCCCTGCTTTTAGGGCGGCCGCGGAGGCATTACTCATGTTTTCATTGCTGCCTGCGACAACGATTTGGTCTTCAGCGTTGTAATTGGCGATGAAGCAGCCGGTATCGGTACAAATTTGCTCAACTTTTCCTAACGTCAATCCGACGACTGCAGTCAAACCGTATCCGGTTGGATAGGCCTCCTGCATCAGGGTTCCTCTCCTATAAACTATTTTTAGCGCGGTTTGCATCGGCAAAGCACCTGCTATCACAGCAGCGGGAAAGGCACCGATGGACAGTCCAGCAGTAAAAGACGGTTTTATGCCTTTTTGAATGAAGTCATTAGCCCAACTGACGCCGCAAATAAGAAGGGAAGCCTGAACATTAGCGTTGTGTTGGAGCGCTTCTTCGGTTGTGAGCTCGCCCAAGCTTTTGTTCAAGGTTTGGAGGCAGAGATCTTCATAGAAATTACGGTTTGCAATCCCATCTAGCATGCGGGGATACTGTGAACCCTGACCTGGAAAAGAGAAGAGGATTTTACGCATAAGATCACCAAGGATTATCGGTTAAGAGCGGACCGGTGTTTGTTTTAAGGAGAACCTTTTTAGTTCTCAGCCATTCTTTATAAGAGAATCCGCCTTTAGAAGTTTGAATCTGAATATCTAGTTGGAATTTAGGATTCAGAATCCACGATTTTAACGAAGCTAAATGGTTTAGCTCTTCTTCATTGTTGGCTCTGATAACTAAATCAATATCGCTTGTATCTCGAAAGTATTTTCTTCCGACCGCTAAAGAAAAACCGAAAGAACCTGAGATTCCCCATTTCACTGAATTTTTTAATTTCTCATTTGCTTGGATAAATTCCGAGAAATCTTTTAAGTAGTCGAGCTGGGGAGATTTAAGGCTCGTCGATTGAAGAAACACTGCGGTGTCTTCCGGAGAGAGTTTTCTTAAGACGTCTTGAGTTGAAATAAAACCGCTGTATCGCTGACTTCGCATCGTTCCTCTGAAGCCGACGGGAATTTTCTCTAATGATACGGCGTCTCGTCTGACGACGCATGGAAGACCTTCTTTTATTGAATTTTGCGCCCACGCGGGAGCCTCATTCGGCAGAAGAATCTGAGGACGAAGGAAAAGAAGATCATGCGGAAGAAAAGCTTTGAGGTTCATGCCGTCAATGATAAAGGAGTCTGAAGAAATGGTCAGGCCCAAAATAAAAAATCGGAACGGTTAAAAAAACGAAAAATAATCTGAATAAAATTTTAAATACAGGAAGTTAAGTTTAACAAGATAAGTTTTAAATCAAAATTTTCATTAAGTTAAAAGTAATGAAGTGACGAGAATACTTATTGAAAGAAGCAAGCTGACTTTTCATAATTTTGATAAACAATCACATTCCCAAAGGAGCAATAAATGCAGTTTGGCTCAGAGCCTAAAATTTGGGACAAACGCCGCCGCTTGAAAAAAGAGCGGCTGTCCCGCTTAAAACAAAACGGTAAGGTTATTCCAACTGAAAATATCGTTGCAGCCCTTGAGGCCGTTATTGAACCAGGCAACAAGGTCGTTCTTGAAGGTAATAATCAGAAACAGGCAGATTTTCTCGCCAGATCTTTGTGCGAACTCAATCCGGACAAAGTCCACGATCTGCATATGATCATTCCAAGCATGAGCCTTCCGGAACATTTGGACGTTTTTGAAAAAGGCATCGCCAGAAAGTTAGATTTCTCCTACTCCGGCGCACAAAGCCTCAGAACATCACAGCTTCTTGAAGACGGTGCATTGGAAATCGGTGCCGTTCATACTTATATCGAACTTTATTCCCGTCTCTACGTCGATCTCATCCCTGACGTTGTTTTGGTTGCTGCTTATGCAGCAGACAGAGAAGGCAATCTCTACACCGGTCCGAGCACGGAAGATACTCCGGCACTGCTCGAAGCAGCAGCTTTCCATGACGGTATCGTGATTGCCCAGGTCAATGAGATTGTTGACGATCCCAAAGATTTGAGACGCGTTGATATTCCAGGTTCTTGGGTTGATTTAATCGTGAAGAGCGATAAGCCCTTCTTTATTGAACCGTTGTTTACCCGCGATCCACGCCAGATTAAGAACCAACATGTTTTGATGGGAATGATGGCATTGAAGGGTATCTATGGGCGCCATATGGTTCAGTCTTTGAACCACGGTATTGGTTTTAATACCGCAGCTATTGAACTTCTTCTTCCCACTTACGGTGAAGAACTGGGTCTTAGAGGCAAGATTTGCAAAAACTGGTGCTTGAATCCGCATCCAACGCTAATCCCGGCTATTGAAAGCGGCTGGGTTGAAAGCGTTCACTCATTCGGCGGTGAGCTCGGCATGGAAAAATACATGGCTGCACGCCCGGATGTATTCTTTACCGGCGCTGACGGAAGCATGCGTTCTAACAGAGCTTTCTGCCAAATGGCCGGCCAGTATGCAGCCGATATGTTTATCGGCTCCACTCTGCAGATTGATGCCGAAGGCAACTCCTCTACTGTTACCAAGGGACGCTTATCCGGTTTCGGGGGCGCTCCGAACATGGGCCACGATCCTCACGGAAGACGCCATGCCACAAAAGCATGGCTTGACATGATCAAAGAACCAAGTCCAACTGCCCGCGGCCACAAGCTGGTTGTTCAGATGGTTGAAACATTCCAGGCTAAGGCTAAACCGACATTCGTCGAAAACTTGGAAGCCGTTCAGGTTGCTAAGGACGCCGGAATGCCTCTTGCCCCGATCATGATTTACGCTGATGACGTCACTCATCTTCTGACAGAAGAAGGAATCGCTTATCTGTACATGGCTGATTCCATGGAAGAGAGGAAGAAGATGATTGCGGCAGTCGCAGGCATTACCGATATCGGTCTCAGAGCAAACCCGAAGGATGTCGAAAAACTGCGTCAGTCCGGTAAGGTGGCCTTCCCATCTGATTTGGGAATCGATAAGTCCAGAGCTACCCGCTCCATGCTTGCAGCCAAGAGCATTGCTGATTTGGTTGAGTGGTCCGGCGGTTTGTATGAACCACCGGCAAAATTCCGGAGCTGGTAATGAATTCTTCCTTCTCTGATCTTCACTTTCTGGCTGCAAATGCTTCTTTAGCTTTGATAGAAGAAGCGTTCTTGGCCCCTAAGCCCGGATTAGTAGACAGGAGAAGCAGCGGCAGCCATTCCGATATGGATTTGACCTTGATGGAGAGGTCCGCTCAGTGTCTCGAACCCTTCTTCCTGGAGATGGCAAAAGTCTCTTGGGGAAGGGAAGTTGATGCGGTACTTCGAGAAGAGATTGGCCTTATCGGCAGAGAGGCGGAAGCCCAGATGCTTTCTGTGACCGGAGGCGTGAATACGCACAAAGGTGCAATCTGGTCGTTAGGACTTTGCAGTTCCGTTCTGGCTTCGCATCAGATGAATACGTCAAAGAGACGATTCTTCCAAGATATCGCTAAATTGGCGTCCACCGAAGACAGAAAGGCATCTTCTCAGAAACCGACACACGGTCAAACGGTTAAGCAGCTTCATGGCTTGACGGGAGCAAAAGAAGAAGCTCAGGGAGGCTTCCCTCATATTGTCTATGCTTCTTTGCCGATGCTTCATCATTCTCGCAAGAGAGGCTGTTCGGAAGAGAGCGCCAGAATCAACAGCCTGCTGGCTTTGACGGCTTCTCTTAATGATACTTGTGTTGCCTACCGGGGAGGATTGGAAGCTCTCAGAGGGCTGCAGAAAAAGAGCCGTGAGTTTCTTCAGGCCGGAGGCTTGGAAAGTAAAGACGGAGAAAGAATACTGGAAGAACTTGATACCTGGAGCAGAGCGCGGAGAGTCTCTCCCGGAGGGGCCGCGGATCTGCTGGCTACCACATTGTTTATAGATAAATTTAGTTCAATTAGGATTAATTAGGTCGACTATTATGGAAAAAGTTACCTTAACCCTTCAGGCGCCGAAGACATTGGACAAGAGCGTCCAATTACAAAACGGCGTAGTGAGTTCGGGCGATCTGGAAGTAGTGTTTGAATCTTCTGACGGCGATACTTTGACTGTGATTATTAAGAGTTCTGTAGATAACAGTGCAGAACGCTGGAAGGCATTATTTTCCCGCATCCAACAATTCAATTCGGTGCCTGCAGGACGCATGCTGATTAACGATTTCGGTGCATCTCCCGGAGTTGTGCGTTTAAGAGTTGAACAAGTTTTAGATGAGGCCGAACATGCATAACAAAGAGAGTTTTATTGAATTAGGCGCTCGTCAAAGAGCTAAAGCCATTTTAGATTCCGGTTCCTTCCGTGAAATTCTCGGACCTTTTGACGGCGTGGAATCTCCGTGGTTGGAACCTCAGGGAATTGTTCCTCAATCAGATGACGGCATGGTTATCGCTAAAGGAACAATCCAAGGCAAGGATGCCGTTGTCGTAGCCATTGAAGGCTCTTTCCAGGGCGGAAGCATGGGCGAAGTCTCCGGCGCAAAAATGGCGACGGCCATTGACTTAGCAGCAGAAGACTGCTTGGCAGGCAAACCGACTATTGTGGTGCTGTGCTTAGAGACCGGCGGAGTGCGTCTGCAGGAAGCCAACTTAGGTCTGGCCTCTATCGCTGATATTCATGCAGCAATTGTCAGAGCAAGAGAAGTTACTCCAGTTATCGGCGTTATTGCCGGCACCGTCGGATGCTTTGGCGGTATGTCTATTGCAGCCGCATTGTGCAGCTACCTTGTGGTCACCAAAGAAGCCCGTCTTGGCTTGAACGGTCCTCAGGTCATTGAGCAGGAAGCCGGCATCCGTGAGTACAACTCTAAAGACAAACCGTTTATTTGGCAGATGACTGGCGGTGAAGTCAGATCCAGATGCGGGTTTGTGGACAAATTAGTTAAAGATGATGTTCCGGAAATCAAAAAAGCCGTTGAGGAATGTGCCGAAAAGGGCGTTCCCGAACATTTCAGGACCGGATGCATTGATTATTTCTTAGAAACACTTTCTTCCTATGACACTGCTGAGCAGGCTCAGCCGGGAACAGCCGAAAAACTCTATGAAGGAGGATTTAAACATGACTAATGTAAAAAGCCGCGGCGCCGTTTGGTTAGAGAGGCTTGCTCCGGCTGGCGCCCCATTCCTTCCTTTGATAGATTCCGTCAAGGCAGTGGAGCAGGACGGTGCGATTTATGTGGCCGTCGTTCCCGATCCGAATAATCATTATCCTCGTGCCAGAACCGGAGAAGTCGGACTTCTAGAAGGCTGGACTTTGGCTAAAACCATCAGCACCATCGTTAAAGAAGATGCTGATAAGGCTGAAAAGCGTCCAATCGTTGCTATTGTTGACGTGACCAGCCAGGCTTACGGCAGAAGAGAAGAAGCCTTCGGCATTCATCAGGCTTTAGCCGGTTCGGTGGCTGCTTATGCTAAGGCGCGTGAGGCCGGGCATCCGATTGTTTCCTTGATCGTAGGTAAAGCCATGTCAGGTGCTTTCTTAGCTCATGGTTACCAAGCTAACCGTATTTTGGCTTTAGACGATCCTAAGGTTTTAATTCACGCAATGGGCAAAGAATCAGCCGCCAGAATTACTCTGCGCAGCGTGGCCGAACTTGATAAGTTTGCAGCCAAGGTTCCTCCGATGGCTTATGACATTAAGCACTATGCGGAATTAGGTCTTTTGGAAAAACTTCTCAAGGTTTCGTCCGCTGATGATCCGAGTGAAGAAGATGTTAAACAGGCAGCAGATGAAATTGCTGCTGCAATTCAGAAGGCTAAAGAAAGTCCGCGTGATCTCAGAAATCGCTTGTGCAGTCCGAACCGTAAGGCAACATCAGAAGTCAGACGCTTAGTCAAAGAGGCTTGGTAAAAAATCCTTTCTTCCTTAGCTGGAAACACTCAGTCATTTCTTTTTGAGACTGAGTGTTTTTTTGCATATTAACAATGTTGCGAAATGAGACTATACCTATCTTCTCTTAATCAAAATTTCGTTTTGAAGGTAAAATCTTCTATTTGATATTAAGAAACGACAATAGATGCGCATAAGGACGGGTACCTGAGTATGCGCCGAAAATGGAGATATAAATGGCCAATGCAGGCACAGCATCAGACGTAACTTTTTATTGGTACGACTATGAAACTTTCGGTACCGATAAGAAACGGGATCGGCCAGCACAGTTCGGTGGTTTCAGGACAGATGCAAACTTTCGCCGTAAAAGTAAAGATTTGCTGATTTACTGTTCTCCTGCAGATGACTATCTTCCGCACCCGGAAGCGTGTCTTTTAACGGGGATTACGCCTCTTATGTGTCTTACGGAAGGCGAGCCCGAGGCTGTTTTTGCCAACAAAATTTATAAGGAGTTTAAAGAACCGAATTCTATTGTTCTCGGCTATAACAATTTGAAGTTTGATGATGAAGTCAGCAGATTTATGTTCTGGAGAAATCTCATCAACCCCTATGACCGGGAATACGGAGAAGGACGTGCCAGAATGGATATGTTTACCGTGATTAAAGCGCTTTATGCCTTTAAACCGGACACTTTGAATTGGCCGCATAAAGACAACGGTTCCGTTTCCATGAAGCTGGAAGAGTTGACCAAGGCGAACGGCTTAGTCCACGACCATGCCCACGATGCTTTGTCTGATGCACGGGCAACGGCATTACTGGCCAAGAAGATTAAAGATACGGAGCCGAAGTTTTGGGAGTATGCCGTCAGTTTGTCTAATAAAGAGAATGTGCAGAAATTGTTGGACTCTCAGACGGCCCTTTTAGTCGTAGCAGATTATTCCATTCCTGCTACAAAGAACCTGCGTTTGCTTTTCCCGATTCTGAAGTCAGGTAAAGAATATTTATGTTGGGATTTAACTGCCGATCCGACTGAACTTCCTCAGCTTAAAGATTCAGATTTAGAAGCCAGAACAAATTTAACCGCAGAAGAGAGAGAAGCAGGCAAAAATCCTCTTCCGTTTGTGAGCATCTCAGCGAATAAATATCCTTTTATCGTCAAAGCGTCTCCGTTCTATAGAAATGAATTTGAACAGATGTTCAGCCTAAGCCGAACAGAACTTGCAGAGCGGACAAAATTCTTAAAAGAGATGGATAAAGGCTTTGTCGGCAATCTTTATTTGAAGCTTAACGAAATCCGTCGAGAACGTTTCGAAGGAACCCAACCGAAGGATGAAGATGTAGAAACGGCACTTTACTCCGGCGGCTTTGTCAGCGATCAAGACAGAAGAGTGCTTGATGAGCTCAGAGCAATGAATGAGTTTGAATTGTCCGAGAAATCTTTAACCAAAGATTATCAGTACAAAGGTATGGATAAGTTAATCCGCCGCTTTATTTCCAGGAACTATCCGGAAGCGATGACCGAGCAGGATTCTGCGGATTGGTATCTTTATAAATCTCAGCATTTGATTCGTGGGGCAAACGGCAGCCGAACCTTTGAAGAGTACTTCAAACTTCTTGATGAGCTTGCTGACAGACCGAATGTCAACATGGAACTCATCGAGGAACTGAGAGAATACGGAGAGGGTCTCCAAGAAGATTTACAGTAAAGGAACAATCCGCGATGTTAGTACACCCAGAATTTGATCCTATTGCCTTCCATATCGGCTCATTCGGTATTCATTGGTACGGTTTGATGTACCTTATCGGTTTTGCGCTTTTTTACACCCTCGGTCTCTATAGAAGCCGCCAGGCTTGGCGAGACATTACCAAAGAAAACCTGGAAGACCTGTTATTTCTGGGAATGATCGGCGTAATTCTCGGCGGACGGTTGGGATTCGTTCTTTTTTATCAGCCGGAATATTACTTGAGGCATCCGCTGCAGATTTTTGCGGTATGGCAGGGCGGCATGAGTGCACACGGCGGTTTTATCGGTGTGATTTTAGCTATTTGTTATTTTGCCTGGCGCAAAAAGAAATCTCCTTTGACTGTTGGCGACTTTGTGGCGCCGCTGGTTCCGCTGGGCTTTTTCTTCGGCCGTTTAGGAAACTTTATCAACGGGGAGTTGTGGGGAAGGGCTGCGGATCCGAATTTTCCGTTAGCGATGATTTTTCCACAAGCAGAGGACAACATTCCGCGTCATCCTTCGCAGCTCTATGAAGCTACCGCTGAAGGCTTGATTTTATTTTTGATTGTTTGGATTTACTCGACTAAAGCAAGACCGAGAGGTGCTGTTTCCGGGCTTTTTTTCTTGGTTTATGGGGCAGGCAGATTTATTGTTGAGTTCTTCAGAGAACCCGATAGCTATCTCGGACTGCAGGCACTGTCCTTGTCGAGAGGACAGTGGCTGTGTATTCCTTTGATTGCTGCAGGTATCGGTTTGATGGCCTACGCTTACCTCAAAAAAGAGAAGGCTTAGCCACCGAAAGCATCGGAGAAGGTGCGGTCTTCTTTGAGGCCGCATCTGACAAACAAGTAGTCAGTGACGGAGTTAACCATCGGTGTGCTTCCGCACAAATAAGTATCGCAGTCTGTGAAGTCGCCGATAATTTCAGCCGCGTGCTTGGTGATTCTGCCTTTGAGCCCCGGCCAGTTTTCATCTTTGGAGACGACAGGGTAGAACTTAAAGGCCGGATAGCTTTCTGCTAAAGATTCCAGTTCAGATAAGAATGCCAAATCTTTGGCGTGACGGACACCCCAGAAAAGAGAAATGCCTCTGCCTTTCAAGTCATCGTTAGTTTTGAGCGTACGAAGAATGCTCATTACCGGGGCAATTCCTGTGCCTGTTACTAGGAAGACGGCTTTCTTATCTTTCGGGGTATTAAAAGTGAAAGTTCCGAAAGGAGCTTCCGCTTTTAGGATGTTGCCTTCCTTGACGGTACCGTTGAAGAGAAGTCCGGTGAATAATCCGTTGCTGACGTGACGGATGTAAAGGTCAGCGGTAGTTTGCTGAACAGCAGGAGAAGCAAAAGAGTAGCTTCTAGAGTCGCCGTTCGGCAAAAGAATGTTGATGACCTGACCGGCTTCAAAGTCGAATTTCTGACCGTCTACGCGTTCAATGGTCATACTAAGGATCTCGTCGCTGACCTTAACGATCTTGACGATTTTTACATCGAACCGGTTTGCTGATTTTTTTGTTCTTCTGGCGTTTTTAGCTTCGATTATAAGGTCAGTTGCCGGGACCGCAGTACAAAGAAGAATCATGCCTTTTTTTTTGTCTTCTTCAGTCAGGGCAAGAGGCTTCTTTGAGTAGTTAACTTCGCCGGAGCAGAGTTTGCTTTTACAAGCTCCGCAAGCACCCATTCTGCAGCCTAATGTCAGCAGGACTCCATTTTTTTCAGCCGCTTGACTGATGGTCTCTTCATCCTCGGCCACAAAATTGATATTGGAATCTGCGATTTGAATTTTGTGAGACATATTAGTCACTTATCATGCAAAAATAAACGCTCTGGATTATACCAAAGCGTTTATTAGGTCCCCCGCTTGAACCGTCCGACTTGTGTCCTGAACCGAAGGTTCAGGGTGGACGCCTCTGACTAGTCTTAGGAGCAGCAGCGCGTGCCGCTCAACAGAGAGGAAGCCAAGTTAGCATCCATACGATTTAGTATTGGTTCAAAGAACAACCAGTCGCTAATCGTATTCCGCAGGGGATGGACGTATTGTATGAGTGAAACTTTTAGAAGTAAATAGATGAAGCCTCTAATTGAGCTTTTGATAATTTTTCGTTTCAGTATGACTGAGTTCGCTTAAGTGTATCCTGGCAGAAAATCAGCAGCGATTCCAGCTTCTTTCCAACATCAGGAGGCACTGCTGCAGAGGTTGAATCTCTTGAATAAATGAGTTGAAGGATGGCGTAAAGCAGGATGCGGGTTTGCTTATTGGGAGTAAGGATGAGGTCTTTGCCTTGGTTTACATTTCGAACTGCCTGATTAATTTCGTTTACAGCTTTTTCGATTAACGGCAGGTCTTCCGGTTCCAACTGCAGTGCGAGTTGGACACCTTGGATGTTGAATGTTTTAGGTACGGAACTCATGAGGTTTTCTTGGTTGACTCAATGATGGAATCGATCTTCTGAATGTTGGCATTGATATCCTGTACTGCAATATCGATCTTTTCCCGCAACGAGACTATCTCGTCATTTTGTTTTTGAATTTCGATACTCTGCCTCGCAGCCTTTTCAAATAGTCTTTGGTTTTCCAGCTGCAGCTGTTGGAGGCGGATAGCCATTTGGTGGATCGCCTCCTCCAGTTTCCGGACCGTGTCAGAAACCATCAGGATTAGTTATCCTTTAAGCCAAGAACGTCTGCCATGTTGTAGAGGCCGTTGTGCTTGCCGATTAAAAATGCTGCGGCTTTTAAGGCTCCTTGAGCGTAGCCTTCACGCGAAGCGGAAAGATGAGCTATTTCGATTCTTTCTCCTTTACCGGCAAAGATAACGCGGTGGTCACCTACCACATCGCCACCGCGAAGAACGGCAAATCCGATGGAGCCTTTAACACGCGGACCGGTGTGTCCATGGCGAGTCCATTCAGCAACATCTTCAAGTTTCTGTCCGCGGGCCTCCGCTATTACACGGCCCATTTCAACGGCAGTGCCGCTTGGTGCGTCTACCTTGCGGTTGTGATGCATTTCCACGATTTCACAATCGTAATCCGGCATGAGCTTAGCGGCTTCAGCAAGGAGTTTGAAAGTAACATTTACACCAGTGCTCATGTTCGGGGCAAAAGCGATTGGAATGACTTTAGCAGTTTCGTCGATCAGATTTTTTTGTTCAGCAGAAAAACCTGTGGTGCCGATAACCATTGCTATTTTGTCCTCACCGCAGACTTTGAGGTAACCGACGGTTCCTTCAGGTCGTGTGAAGTCAATCAGAACTTGAGCGCCGGAGACTTTAATGCAAGCTGTATCAGCGGTGATTTTTACGTTGCTTTCTTTTCCTAAGAAAGCAACGGCATCCTGTCCGATGGAAGAAGAGCCGGCATGATCCAATGCGGCGACAAGTTCAAATTCCGGATGATTCATGATCGCTTCAATGAGCATTTTGCCCATTTTTCCGCTGGCTCCTGAGATGGCTGTTTTAATCATTATTGAGCTTCCTTGTCAGTGGAGGAGACTGTAGAATTTTGTTCTTGAATTACAGGTTTTGCTTGAGCAGAGGTATCAGCAGAAGCCTCTTTTTCTTTTTTCATATCCTCGTTACGCTTGATGGAGCTTTCTCTGGCTCTTTCGCCTAAGATCATGAGGTCAACATCGGTTTCATCAGGCATTTTATCTGCCTTGAAGCTTTCGACTTTTCCATTGTCATCGAAATATACCTGGAGCTTGCGGATCTGGGTTTCTCCGATCCGCGGATTTAGGTAATAGATGTAGTCCCATTCATTTTTGTGGAAAGAGCTGATCAGGGTTGGTGTTCCAAGAAGAAAGATTACCTGATTTTTAGTCATACCCTCATGAAGAGACTCGAGCATTTCGCTAGTCACCACGTTTCCCTGATGAACGTCAGGGCGGTATGGTTTCAAATAACCCGGAAGGCTGTCAGTAGAGCAACCGCTAATTAAACATACGGATGAGATAGCCGCAACTGCAAAAAATCGTTTCATGAGTTGAATTTAATGGACAATATAGTAACAGGCTGTATGATAGCTAACTAAGGATAGAAATGGAAAGGCTAAATGATAAAGAAAACATTCAATCCGGCAAATCCCTTTGATCTTAAAGATCTAGGATTGAAGGCGACCGGGCCAAGATTAAAAATTTTAGATCTTTTTATTAAGAATGCAGACTCCGGTAAGAAACGTCATATGAGTGCCGAGGAGGTTTACCGTACTCTCGTTCAAGAAGGTGAAGGTGTTGGTTTAGCAACGGTATACCGCGTACTAGCACAGTTCGAAGCTGCAGGTATTCTTGTACGCCGTACCTTTGATAAAGACAACGCTTTATTTGAGCTTAACGACAATCATCACCACGATCATTTGATTTGCGTCAGCTGCGGCAAAGTCGAAGAGTTTGTGGATCCGGAGATTGAAGAAAAGCAAAAAGAGATTAGCAAGAAACACGGTTTCGGTTTAGTCCATCATTCCATGGCTCTCTACGGACTATGTGCAGACTGCCAGAAAAAAGAAGCTAAGTAAAAAGCAAAAGACATTCTTTGATTTGCAGAAAGATTAGAGGAGCGGGAAGAAGCGAGAATTTTTCTAACCCGAACTTTATTGGTCCTAGACTATGTTAGAGGTTAAAAAGAGAGGTGGTTTAGGATAGCCTAGCAAACCGATTAGTGCTCTATCTTTTTTTAGGTAGGGGCTTTTTCATTAAAGTCTCTGCGTAATGTTTTTGATTGATACTTGGTATTAAGACAAATAATTTGAAAGCGACTCATTGTTAACTTAACAATGAGCCGCTGATTCCAAAGCTCACTTAATTAAAGCAGTGCCAAAACCTGCAATAGGTTTGTTTTTGGCTTCGGAATAAAGCCAAACATCATAAATAGCGCCTGGAAGCATGTCTTTGGCTACATCTTTAGCTGTGAAAGTAAAGACGATATCTTCAACGCCGTCACCGTTAACATCTTTGACTTCAGAAGAAGACGGCTTTGCCAGAGAAGTTAAGCTGACTTTGCCGCCAACGGAAGAACGTCCCGGACCTGCAACAGTCTTGGCAAGATTAACCTCTTTAACCTTGAGCTTCTTGTCGCCAAGCAACGCAATAGTTACGTTTTCGTCGCCTTTTGAATTGATTGAATCCGCAAGCACTAAGACTTCATGAGGAGAAAGTTTTTCGAAAGCTTCTTGCATGGCTTCCTGAGCTTTGTCAAATTTTTCAACATTCTTGGAATGAAGCCATTCCTGTGCCTTTTGAGGAGAAATCTTGGCCAACTCTTTTGCTGTCTCTAATTCTTTTGCAACTGTTTTGCCGAGTTCTTTTTCTAAAGAACGGACCTGCTTCATATTCTTTTCATATGCCTGATGAATGTATTCGATGGCATTGGAAGTATTGATGAAGGACCAGACAGGCCAATCCGGATTGTAGTTGAAGCTTTCCGGTTTGGCATTGAAATGCTGTTTTGTCGCTTCATCCCAGGTCAAGAAGGCTGTCGCCTGAGCCGGTTTTGCTACTGGATAAAGCGGAACATACGGTGTTTCGCTTGGTCTGGCCAACGTTTTGTATGCTTGGATGAAAAGCGGGTTGGAGTCCATCACATATACGACGGATTCGTGAGTTGTCGGTCTGGAAATGCCGAAGCCTTTTTCGTGGTACCACTCTCCGGCTTTTCCGTCTTCTTTGGAGTCGGCACGAAGAATTTTCTTCACGTCTTCAACGCCGAACTTCTTGTTCGGTACTACACTATAGGGGAACTCATCGGCGGAGTTGAAGGTCTTTCCTGTGATTTTCTTCCAAGCAATCTGGTTTCTGGAGAAATTGAATTGAGCTTCTCTCAGCTTGGCAGGCTGGTAGGCCTCACGGAAATTGAAGTCTGTCCATTGACCTTCTACCGCTGGTTTGTATTTGCCGTCTTTGATGGCTTTTTCCACTAAGCCCGGAGACACCATAACGCCGTCTTTGTCCGTGACGTCGACTTTGTTCATCATGAAATTGTTCGGAATATAGACGACTTCATTGTCTTTGACTTTGCGGGCAACCCATTTGTTGCCTTGGTGGATAGCCAATTGCCACACTTCTTTAGGATCCGCAATGGTGTAAGTACGTCCATTGGAAAAGTAGCCGTATTTGTCGAGCAGATCAGTGGCAATCTTGATAGCTTCTCTGGCTGTTGTCGCTCTTTCAGCCATAATTCTTCGAATGCCGTAGCCGACACCGCCGTCTTTAACTTTTTCTTTGTTTTCCGGGAAGATTTGAGAACAAGCGTTGGAAACGATAGTTACGCCTTTTTCATTGACAAAGCCGTCCGAGAAAGAAGCTCCTGTCGGTGAAAAGGTTTGAGTCCAATAGAAGCCAAGCGTTTTTTCTGCCTGAGGAATTTCAGCGGCAGATTTTTCGAACTTAATCATCTCGCCGGCTTTGTGTGTTTGAGCCGGCACCCAATGCTGCTGAGCAATGATTCGTCCGCCGTTGTCTTCGTTATGTCCGATAATCACGGTGCCGGTTTTACTAACGTCTTTTCCGACGATGATAGTAGAGCAGGCGAGAGCATTAGCACCGAAGGCAATAGCTGCTGATGCGATCGCAACTGATAGTAAAGACTTTGAAAACATAGTCCCTCCTTGAGATTGAAGTGATTTGATGGAAATTCTTTGATTTCCAATGAGCGAAGGATCCCTTTTTTCAATCCTCCATTCACACGCTCATCCTACCGCTTCTCGAGAAAATTAGCAAGGAAAATTCGACACCGAGAAATATATTGCCTTTCGACCAAATATCAGATATGTCGAAAGTAGAATTGGATAGTCTAAGAATTGTTTGATTCTGGGTTTTGTCTTTTCTTCGCTTGGAAATGACGAGAACAGGAAATGCCAAAAAAGAAAGATGCCGTCTGAAGAATCTTCAAACCGGCATCCATCAATTCTTTTTACTGCAAAAGAGCAGAAGAATCAGTCAATTATCCTTGATGGAGCATTTCCTTCGCATGCTCGCGAGTCACTTCCGTAATCTTCAAGCCGCCCATCATTCTGGATATTTCTTCGACTCTTTCTTCCGGAGTCAGCAAAGTAATTCGAGAAGAGGGTGCTTTGTCCTTATCAGATTGAACTTTTTCAATCCTGAAATGATTCTCTGCGCATCCCGCAACTTGCGAAAGATGCGTTACGCACAATACTTGTTGATGAGAACCCAGAGTCTTCAGCAGTCTGCCAACGGTTTCTGCGACAGCCCCGCCTATGCCGGTATCAACTTCGTCAAAAATCAAAGTATCAACGGTTGCCGTACTGGAGTCGGTAACGGCAATCGCTAAGCTGATGCGAGCAAGTTCACCGCCGGAGGCAACTTTAATTAAAGGACGCGGAGCCACGCCCGCATGGCCGGCTACTAAAAATTCAACGGAGTCAGTTCCGTTAGGACCAGGATGTTCTGTGTTCTGTACTGAAATTTCGAATTTTCCGCCTTCCATTGCCAGTGTTTGCATGGCTTTTGTAATCTGTCTTTCCATGCTTTGCGCACCTTTTTTACGGTATTTTGAAAGTTCCGCAGCCAAGGCATCATAGATTTCTTTGGCTTCTTTAACCTTTTGTTCCAGAGCTGTTAAATCACCAAGTTCTTCGAATTCGTGAGCTTTCTTTTTAGCTGACAGGTATTCGTTGTAAAGTTGTTCCGGTTCCAGATGGTACTTAGATGCCATCCTGATGTAGTCGGAAAGACGTGAATCTAATTCTGCAAATCTGGATTCGTCAAAGTCTGTGCGGGAAAGATAATGTTCAATATCGTCTGACGCAGAATCAATAATTTCTCGGGCATCTGTCAGAGCGTTGTAAATCTTTTCCAGTTTTTGATCAGTGTCGATAACCTCACCGAGCCTGTCTAAGGCCGTGTCAATCATACTGAGGACGCTGGAGTCTTCTTCAGTCAACAGTCCTCGGTTGCTCTGACAAGCTTCCAAAATATCTGTTGCCCTCGACAGACGTGTGTGTTCTTCATTAATCGAGGCCCATTCATTTTTGGAAGGGCCAAGGTCTTTCATGTCTTCCAAGAACCAGCGGATTCTTTCCAGTCGTTCCGCATTCAAAGAAGCTTCTTCTTTGGCTTTTCTTAACTTTGCTTGGGCAGTAGAAAGTTCATCCCAAGCACGTCTTATCTTGATGAGTTTGGGACCGAGCTTGCAGTAGCCGTCAAGCATTTGAAGCTGAGCGCCGCGTCTGAGCAGTGATTGGTGAGCATGCTGACCATGGATAAGTACAAGCAGGCTACTCAAATCTTTGAGCTGAGCCAGCGTAGAAGGATAACCGTTAATCCATGCTCTGCTTTTGCCGGAAATATCCAAAGTCCGGCGAATAATTAATTCTTCTTCACCGTTATCGAGTTCTCTGTCATCCAACCATTCTTTGATTTCCGGTGAAACGGAGAAAGAGGCCGAAAGATCGCTTTTATCACATCCCTGACGAATGAACTCGGTGTCCGAACGAGCACCGAAAAGGAGCTGTAATGCATCTATCAAAATAGATTTTCCAGCTCCTGTTTGCCCTGTTAAGGCAGTGAACCCCATGGGAAGTTCAAGTTCTAAATGTTCGACAATTACAAAATTTCTTATATTCAGAGAGGTAATCATGACGGCGTGCGTGTGGTCGGCATCAAATTCCAGTGTAATTTTCTGTTAATTGTATCGAAGAAATTATGAGATCTAGGATGCAAAATATGGAGCGGATGCTCGTAAGGTTTGATGACGATTTTATCTCCGACTTTAACCTCGGTGAAGTCCTGCATATCGTAGTAAAGACCGGCATCTCGGATGTCAAGAATATCCAGCTCAATTAAAGATTCTTGAGCAAGAATCAAAGGGCGGTTGCTCAAAGTATGCGGGGCAACCGAAATCATCAGAATGCAGGGTACGGTAGGGGCAATCAGAGGTCCTCCGACGCTCAATGCATAAGCCGTAGAGCCTGTTGGTGTTGAGAAGATTATGCCGTCAGCACGCTGTGCACTTAATTGCAGTTTGTTGACAGCAACGGAAAAATCAATCATACCGCCGGAAATTCCACGGCTGACGCAGATTTCATTTAAAGCTATTCCGGAATAAATAGTCTCGCCGTTGCGAACCTGATCGGCTTTCAAAAAAATACGAGAGTCAATGAAGTAATGACCGTCCAGAACTTCCTTGATTTCTGACTCCATGTTGTCAAAGCAGATGTCAGTAATGAAACCCAAGTGCCCTGCATTGATGCCGATGACCGGAACTCGGTAAGAGACGAGCTTTCTGCAGATGCCGAGCATAGTACCGTCTCCGCCTAAGATTACGGCTAAATCTGCAAGTTTTCCGATTTCCGGGAGCGTGTAGCCTTTTTCAAATCCTAAAACTTCGGCAGCCTCATGTTCCAGAAGAACTTCTCTTCCGGTTTTTGTAAAGATTTCAGCCAATTTTTTCATTGGTTCAACAAGAACCTTTCCTCTGCGGCTGAAAATAGCAACTTTTTTAAATTCTGTGACTTGTTCTTCTGTGGAACCGCTATTCAATACTTGCTTCAACGTATGTGCCTTTCAGTAATCCAATCGTCTTTTCAGGTGTTCTAATCTCAGTCAGTACAGAGTTTAGAGCCGGACCCTGAACAGTGGCAAGCCAGTTATCCACTTGCCAAAAAGAGAGGGATTCATGGAGGGAAGCGCAAGAGCCTTCAACCATGAGAGTGTCTTCCGGACTAATCGTCAATCGGATCGTAGGATCATTTCTCTTAAATAGACAAATTTTTGCCGCCCACAATTGGCTGAAAGCGAGACGAGGATCAGGCTGCCTTTCAATCCAATTAAGAAAAATCGGCGGAAAACGGACTGTGCTGAGTTCTTCCCAGAAATGCGTATCTTTAAACAAAGTCAGGCAAATATTGATTGGAAGAATCGACAGGGCAAGAGCTACATATTTTTCTCTGATGTCGATGGAACAGTAGTTGTAAAAACCGCCTTCAAGGGTTAGAGAATTCGTGTAATTCTCAACAACCTTCAGAGTTCTGCCCATTGAGGGCTGAAATTGTTGGGTAACAGACTGAAGAATAAGTCTGCTCCATAAGAACGCCTTTGACTCCTCTTCCGGAAGCAACTCTGAATATTCAACAACATCAAGGGTCAAATACTTATGAGAGATATCTTCCGGTATCGGGACCTTATAGTCAGCAACGTAAATAATGGGGGGAGGCAGCAGAGCAGACATTTAGTGCCTAACTAAAAAATACTTCTTCTTGGGTGGCTAGTCAGAGAGGCAAGAGCAAAAATTACCCATGCCGCAATCATGAATCCGCCGCTGATAGGCGTAATCAGCGGGAACGGACGCCATTCAATCAGGACGAGAAGATAAAGGCTGACGGAAAAGCCTAAAGAACCAATCAAAAGGCAAAGCCCGGCCAGGTTAACGAGGCCTTCTCTGAAGTGATTAAGGCCCCAAGCAATGGCAAAAAAGCCAAGGCCGCTGATTAATTGATAAAGCACGGCATATTCAAATGCATCGATGGACCGCTGCACCGTGACCACATTATGTAACCCGTGTGCCCCGTAAGCTCCGAGAGCGACTCCAGAAGCCAGCATTAAAGCACCGATAAATGACCAAAAATGTTTCATATTATTCTCCAGCAACCGCAACGCCGATGGCATGGAAGCCGGCGTCTACGTAGAGGACATCGCCGGTAATGCCGGAAGCATAGTCAGAGAGGAGGAATGCAGCTGCATTGCCAACCTCATCGATAGTGACGGTTCTCCTAAGCGGGGAAATGTGTTCCATTTCTTTGAGAAGCTTGCCGAAATCTTTAATTCCGCTGGCAGCTAATGTTTTAATCGGGCCGGAAGAGATTGCGTTGGCACGAATGCCTTTTGGTCCCAAAGAAGCGGCCAAATAACGGGTAGAGGCTTCAAGAGCTGCTTTGGCCACGCCCATGGTGTTGTAGTTAGGAACAACTCTTTCACTGCCGATATAAGTTAAAGCGAGCAGGGAGGAAGAGCGGCCTTCCATCAACGGCAATAAGACCTTAGCCATCGCCGGGAAAGAATAAGCAGAGATATCTAAAGCAATTTTGAAAGATTCTCTGGATAAACCGTCTAAGAAATCGCCTTGAATAGCTTCGCGCGGTGCAAAACCGATAGAGTGAACGGCACCGTCAATGTAACCCCATTTTTCTTTGAGCGCTCCTGCCATCTGCTCCAATTGGCTGTCTTCTGCCACATCAAGCGGAATCACGATGTCGCTGTCAAATTCTTTGGCAAATTCTGTGATTCTGTCTAAAAATCTTTCATTCTGATAAGTGAAAGCTAATTGGGCACCTTCTCTATGGCAAGCCTTAGCAATACCGTAGGCAATAGAACGGTTTGAGAGGACGCCGGTAAGAAGAATCTTTTTGTCTTTTAATAAAGTCATAATCGGAAAAGATAAAAAAAAACCAATTGTTAGATATTAAGCGAGTTTTGCAGTTTTGGCATGAATAGTTATTAGCGCAGTCTACTTAAGTCTTAATTTTTGTCCAATGGTTAAATTGTTGGAATGCAAGTTGTTTAAGGCTTTCAGCCTGTTGACCGAGATATTGGCCGAGCTTGCGATGGAAAACAGCGTATCTCCTTTTCTTACCCTATGGTAAGTCTGGTTGCTTAAAGGCCGTTGAACAACAGTCTTCTTCACAGAAGGAGGAAGTTTTTCCAGAACAACATTTCGTTTCGTCGGGGTACCTTCTTGGTTGATGGCAAGGCGGGTGCCTACAGAAAGATTATTACTTGTAAGGTTATTCGCAGCTTTTACGGCAGAAACCGGTACTCCGAACCTTGAGGCAATACTATAGAGGGTGTCGCCTCTGCGGACAACATAAAAACGAGAAATGTTTGAAGTTGAAGATGCGGATTCAACCGGCTTTGACGGTTGGTGTTCAGCCATTTGACGATTTCTGATCGGTACATTGACAACCAAAGTTTGACCAACCCTTAATCTTCTTGATTTCAGTTTATTGCTCTTAACGATCGCTGTCGGACTTACGCCAAGACGTTTAGCAACGCGGGCCAAAGTATCGCCTTTACGGACACGGTAGGAGACTCTTCGGTAGTCCTGTGCCAAACTAAAAGTTGCACCGATGGTGTCAGAAGAGATGTCTTCGGCATCACCAATGCCGATAGCACGGCTGACCAAAAGGAGAGAACCGGGCTTAACGCGGCGTCCTGCAGGAATCTGGTTAGCTTCACGCAGCTCGGCTTCAGTCATATGAGCTTTCTGAGCAATCGCAGCTAAGCTCTCGTTCGGGCCTACACGGTAAGTGGTCCAACTGGAAAGCGGTTTGCCGGAAGTACGGAAGGCTACCAAGTTTTCAACGAAAGTATCGATCTTGTCTGAAGGCACCAGCATAGAATGGTGGTGAGAAGCCACGATGACGGGACGGTTGAAAGAAGGATTTAGTTCCGTGAACTCCTGTTCTTTCATTCCTGCCAGATGAGCGGCCCTTTTAACGTCGATATCCTGCTCTTTGAAGATCTGAATGAAAGAAGGTTCGTTATAGATGACCGGCAGCTTAATCCCGTATTTTTCGGGATTCATCACGATTTCCTTAATTGCCTGCAGTTTCGGATAGTAGTTTCTGGTTTCTGCGGGCATTTTCAATGACATATAGTCAGTTGGCTTTCCAGCTGCCTGGTTCTTTTTAATCTGACGACGAATATTGCCCTCGCCCCAGTTGTAGGCGGCTAACGCCAGCTGCCAATCACCGAACTCGTCATATAATCTTTGCAAGTAAGTCAGTGCTGCGCTCGTGCTTTCAAGAACGTCATAACGTTCGTCCTTCCACAAAGACTGGTCTAAGTCGTAGTGGCGTCCGGTGGCCGGCATAAACTGCCAAAGTCCGGCTGCCTTTGCTCGGGATTTTGCATTGGAGACGAAAGCGCTTTCCACAAAGGGAAGCAATGCGATTTCAGTCGGCATTCCTCTGGCATCGACTTCTTCGATGATGTGGTACAGGTACTGAGAAGAGCGGTTTGCCATTCGATGAATGTAGTCTGGCCGCTTCAAGTATTTCTGGAGATTTTCTTTAACGACAGGGTTGTCCATGTTGGGTATCTTGAACCCGTCGCGGATGCGGCTCCATACCGTATAAAAATCGTCATCTTGGGCCGCGGCGGTCTCTATAACGTCAGGCGCCTTCGGCTCTTGGGCATGACAGATGGCGGCCGTCATAAAGGACAACGCAAGAAGGGTTAGCTTAAACCAGGAGAACATTCTTATTTAAATCGACTCACATTAGAATAGCGAATACTTTAATGGAAATTACGCAAAGTTTTTGAATAACCGACTAGTCAGACCAGCAGGTATGGATGCGATATACGATTTAGATAGTTTTTATCGGACATCCCTTGGCCAGTATTGCTTGGCCTGGGAACAGAACGAATTTGACAAATTGGTCTCCGACTGTTTTGGGTACAATGCCCTGCAGCTCGGCGCTTCCAGCATCGACTTCCTGCGCAACAACAGGATTGCCTTGAAGATAGCAGGGGACAGAGAGATGAGAAATCTAACTCATGTTCCTGATGAAGCCTCGGCAAGAGTGAGGTTACAACCCGAAACATTGCCGTTTGAATCTGAGTCTATTGATCTTGTTTTGCTACCCCATACATTGGAACTAGCCGAAGATCCTCACAGTGTGCTCAGAGAAACCGCTCGTGTTTTAATTCCGGGCGGAAGAGTGATTTTGACGGGCTTTAATTTAGCCAGTCTTTGGGGACTAAGAGTCGGTATGCAGAAATTTGGTCTTCCCCAGTTCTTGCCTGCGCGTAACTTTATGACGGTTCCCCAGATCAGAGACTGGCTGCAGCTTTTGTCTTTCAATGTAGACCGAGGAGCATTCGGAAGATACGGATGGTATAAAACGAATAAATGCGCCCGACACTCGGCTTGGATAGAAAAAGCAGGCGACCGGTGGTGGCCGCAGTGCGGTTCTTTATTTGCTCTGAGTGCAGTGAAGACGGTTAACAGCGGTGTTTTTGTCGGAAAAGTATTAAAGAAGAATTATTTTTTTGCGGGAGCTAAAGCCGGCGTCAAAAGCAACAAACAGGCGGTAAAGGAATAATATGGAACAAGAAAAAGATCTGGTTGAAATTTGGACTGACGGTGCCAGCAAAGGGAATCCTGGTCCGGGAGGCTGGGGCGCTTTTTTGAAGTGGCAAGGAAAGACTCGAGTCTTTACAAAAGAGCTTTGCGGCGGCAACATCAGCTGCACCAACAACCAAATGGAATTAGCCGCCCCGACGGAAGCTTTAAGGCTTTTGAAAAGGCCGTGCAAAGTCATTCTTCATACCGATTCTCAGTATGTTCAGAAAGGAATCACCATGTGGATTCACGGATGGAAAAAGAACAACTGGAGAACAAAAGCGGGAGAACCGGTAAAAAATGCGGAACTCTGGAAAGAATTAGAGAGGGAAACCCACGAACATGAAATCGAGTGGAAATGGGTCAAAGGTCATGCAGGCATTGAGGGCAATGAGATGGCAGATATGCTTGCTAACCGAGGTGTCGAAGAGGCTTTGAAAAAAGCGAGAAAATAATACTCGCCAAATTCCAATTCTCTAGTGTACAATCCTGACTTCTTCGCGCGGTTAGCTCAGGGGTAGAGCACTGCCTTCACACGGCAGGGGTCGCTGGTTCGAAACCAACACCGCGCACCAAACTTCCTCTTGAACCTTCTGTCATTTTTTCCGAAACTTAAAATTCTAAATAATAGGAACTGTCCTACAAATTCAATGGCAAATGCGGCTGTGAAAGTAATTAGCATTCTTATCCGCGGACAAGATTTATCCACTTTCTTTAACTCCGAAGACTTGTTTGTGCGCCCAGCAGAGAAGAGAAAGGAACTGCAATTATGAAGATTTTCGAGGAATATTTTGATAATCCTCAGGCAATTGAGGAACATTTGAAACAATTTCTCGGAAATTCATAAAAAGTCTGTGACTACGGTTGTCACACAGCGTTCGGCTTCATTCTTTACCAGATGAATAATCTTTTCTAAGTGGTATCTCCCCATCCTTTTGGACGGAAGTTTCTCGGCGAAAGAGCGAAAATTTTGAGTACCGTCAAGACGGAATGAGCTCTTTGCACAAAGCTCCGATTTTCGGCAGATCGTTCCAGCGGGTCGTATAGGCAACACTCAGCCGTTCTTTATTCCTACACCAAACTTTTTCTTCTAAACGAAAAGAGACAAAGTGTACTGTATTTTCCCATAACGCGTGTTAGGCGCGTCGGTCTGATAAAAATATTTTTCAATTCAATAAACGAATCTAGTCTTCTATTTGCTGTCGGTATATTTCACAGCTCGTGTGGTGGAGGAGCACTCCAACTAAAGGCCGGAAGGAATTTCTTGAATACAAAGAGGAGAACTAAGGTTTAAGACGGAAGTCTGACGTTTCCGGAGAAGACGTGTCATATAATTCCACGCCGAAAAATGCCCCGCATTTTGCGAGGCATTTTGCAAGGTTTTAGTGCTCTGCTAGACGATGGTCAGCGCCAGAACAATGACGCCGATAATCAATGGAATGCAGGTACGTTTTACTAACTGCATTGGAGGAACCATTGCTAAACCGGACAGCACAATTACAACGCCTGCAATCGGAGACATTGTGCGGCCCATCTGACCAGAGATTAACGCCATGGCACCGAGGTTAGGAATCTGCATACCGAAGGATGCGGCATGAGGTGTAACGGCTTCATTAAAGGCAAAAGTAGCAGCATCACCGGAGCCTGTAATCGCAGCCATGAGGAAAGGCCCGAAAGAACCGCCCCAGCGAGCGATTTCGTTTGAGCTCTTCAACACTTCGACGAAAGCATCAATCAAGCCTGTAGCTTTAAGACCGGCGGCGAAGACTCCGGCGGTAATGATGATGCCCATGACGGAACCGTAGCCTTCACCCATTCCTTTAAAAAAGTCTTTAGTGAACTGCTGCGGGTTGACCCATGAGACAATCAGGGCAAAGATTGCACCGATGACCATGGCCTGTGCTACGCCCATTTTGATGAACGGGACATAGGAATTGCCGAGAAGAAGAATAACTAACGGAACTAGCGGAGCAATCGCTTTAAGCGGATTGATATGCTGAAGTTCCTGAGATTTATCGGCAGTAGTGTAGTAGTCGTCCAATTCTTTTTGAGAGGGTTTATTGTCGCGGAGGATCAAGCAGACAATGGTTAAACCAACTGCACCGATAAGTACCATGCCGATAGAGTAAGGAGTGTGAAGGCTGATGAGATCCATCATGTCCATATTGGCAATTTTGGCAACAACACTGTTATGGCTGGTTCCCGGAGAAATGTTGGAACCGAAAGTGCCCATAAGGACGGCGGCGCCGGCAGCCGACGGACGAATGCCTGCACGAATCATGACAGGAATGAAAGTTGCACCTACAGCGGCAGCACATCCGGAAGCAGAAGGAATAGCTACATTAATGAAGGCGGTGATGATGGTAGTTGTCGGAATAAGGAGAATACCGAGCTTGTGAAGTGGAGCTGCGAGGAACTTAACGAGGTTCTTGTCGCATCCGGTAGTCGTCACAACATAAGCAAAGCCCATAGACGAACAAATCGCCATAATTAAGGATGCGTTGGCCATGCTCTTAGCAAACTGGTCAAGTGCAGCCATTGGACTCATGGCGATACAGCAGAGGAAGAGGCCGGCGGTAAAAAGCACTAAGCGCGTTTCATAACGCTTAATTAAGCAATAAACCGTGACCAAGATTACAGCAATGGCAATCCATGCGGTTGGTGTCATACATATACCTTTTTGAAACAAAAAAAGAAGGCCTAAGCCAACTGAAGTACCTATTATAAGTATTACTGCTTAATTGTTGTCACTTATGTTTCATGGATGATACGTTTCTCAAGAATTGCAATAACTTGTAACCTTTGGTTACATCGAGATAGGTCGTTGCTCACAATATAGCCGTTGAAACGGTAAGTTTTCGAACTTAACCTCTTTTTCCTAACTGCTGTAAACTTTGCGTATGCCAAAAAACTGGCCTATCAAATGGGATAAAAAAATGAAACTAGCAGAAGCATTGATAGAAAGAAAAGAATTACAAAGCCGGCTGAGCAGACTCAATCAACGTTTGCAGGCCAATGCTCTAGTGCAGGAAGGTGACGTTCCTTCAGAAGATCCTAAGGTTTTGATCAAAGATGTCGAGACTACAATCGATGAACTGACGACTTTGGTTGATCGCATCAACAAAACCAACGGAGTGGTTATTGTTGACGGGAAAACATTGTCAGAGATGATCACAAAACGTGATTTCATGGTTAAGAGAATCTCTATCATGCGTGAGTTTCTGCAAAAAGCTTCCAACAAGATTGAGCGATACTCTCGTAATGAGATCATGATAACCGCTACTGTGGATGTGAAACCTTATCAAAAGATCGTTGATAAGCTTTCTTATGAAGCACGGATGCTGGATGCAAAAATCCAATATACCAACTGGAATACAGAATTAATTTAATATCTGGTTTGTGTGTAGTGCAAAAGTCACTTGGGCGAAAACAAATTTCACGTACCTCCGAGTCCAAACGGCTCGGGGGACCTCAGAGGAAGGGAACCATTTTTCACAACTTTTCTCTCTGTACGGGTGTTAAGTTATAAATCACCGCTTATACATTACTACCATGTTTTGACAAGGACCTTTGTGCGAGGGTGGGTCGCGGGCAACTAAAAACATCCTGGCAAGCAATTTTCTGTAATGCTTGTCAGGTTAATTACTATCGATACTTTTACTTAATATTTCTTTTTTAGAATTTTATTTCTTCAAATAAACCAACTAGTTATAGTGGGATCAATGATTTCTTGCGAGTCTTTGAGTTCTTTCTTTTTATGGAAGTTCGGTTCACAATGTGGAATTAACTGTTAGAAAATATTTCATACCTCAAATCTTTAGACTTTCTTAAAACAATGGACTGGCTTGTCAATCTTTGGACTGACACTAACTCAATTGCTCACATCCTCATGGTATATGCCTTGGTGATCAGCGTTGGGATGTTGTTAGGACAAATTAAAATTTTCGGTATCTCGCTGGGCGTGACCTTTATTCTCTTTGTAGGACTGGCTTGCGGATATGTAGGCTTTACTGTCAATCCGACGGTATTGTCATTCGTCCGAGATTTCGGGCTTATTTTATTTGTGTTTTTTATTGGGCTGCAGGTCGGACCGTCCTTTTTCTCATCGTTTAAAAGCGGAGGACTGCGATTAAATTTACTGACTTTGCTTACGGTTATTCTCAGCTTGGTGGTCACCATCGTCCTTTTCTTTATGTTCAAAGCAAAGGTCTCGTTGGCGACTATGCTCGGCGTCTATTTCGGAGCCGTAACAAATACTCCTGGTCTTGGTGCTACTCAAGAGGCACTGAAGATGATGGAATACACGGGAGAAGATATTGCGGTTGCGTATGCCTGTGCCTACCCGCTTGCCGTTGTAGCCATTATTGCCACTGCTATCGTATTAAGAATTGTATTTAGGATCGACCTGAAGGAAGAAGACAGACAATGGGAAGAAGCCCAGAAGGCCAATAACGAAGCACCAATCTTCTTCCATGCCAGGATTACCAATCCGGCCTTAGAGGGACGTACGATTCATCAAGTCAGAGACTTCGTAGGCCGACCATTTATCTGTTCCCGTGTCCTTCATAACGGTGTTATCACCTCTCCTTCAGCCGAGACCGTACTGCACACGGGAGACGTCTTAAGAATTGTCAGTGCCGAAGAAAATAAAGAGCCGGTAGTAGCTTTTTGCGGTAAGGAAGATAAGGAAATCGATTTGGTATTGGAATCTTCTCCGATTACTTCGAGAACCATCCGCATCACAAAACCGAAAGTAAACGGGTTAACCGTTCACGATTTGCATTTGAGCAAGTATGACGGCGTCAATATCACAAGAATTTTCCGTGCCGGTTTAACTCTTTTCCCTTACAACAATTTGCATTTGCAGCTCGGAGACCGCGTCTACTGCGTCGGTCCAGAAAGAGCAGTGGCACGCTTGGCTGAAACTCTGGGCAATCAAGAAAAGAAACTTTATCACCCGAATCTCGTGTCCATTTTCTTAGGTATTGTTGTGGGGATCATTTTCGGAAGTCTTCCTATAGCTATTCCTGGCTTGCCTGTGCCATTAAAGCTAGGTTTGGCAGGAGGCCCTCTTATTATTGCTATTTTGCTAGCTTATTATGGGCCGAACCTGCGTCTGATTACGTATACGACCGAGTCTGCAAATCTTATGCTTAGAGAGCTGGGTATTGCATTATTCCTTGCTAGTGTTGGATTAAATGCCGGCAAACCTTTCGTCGAAGCGTTGGGTAACGGGGAAGGCGTCCTATATGCATTCCTGGGCTTGTTTATCACTATTATTCCGCTGCTAATCGTCGGTACCATTGCTCGTAAGAAGTATAAGATGAACTACCACGCCATGATCGGTATGATGGCCGGGGCGACAACTGATCCACCCACTCTGGCCTATGCAGGAACTTTGTCTGAGAAAAACAGTTCCGTCATCGCGTATTCCACTGTTTATCCTTTGGCGATGTTCCTCAGAATTTTGTCAGGCCAGTTCGTTCTCCTCATCCTCTGGCAGTATGTCTGACAATCAAAGTTTTAGGATCTAAAATAATGGGCTTGACCGAAAGGCTAAGCCCTTTCTTTTACATAAAAATAACTTGGGAAAATTATGTTTAAAAAAGTTCGTACAAGAATTGCACCGAGCCCTACCGGGATGATGCACTTGGGTACAGCACGTACAGCCATTTATTGTTGGGCCGTTGCCCGCCATTTCGGCGGTGAATTCCTTTTAAGAATCGAGGATACTGACCAAGAGCGTTCCACTCCGGAGGCTACACAGGTCATTCTTGATGCGATGAAATGGCTCAATCTGAATTATGACAACGCCGGCCATGTGACTTATCAGATGAACCGTCTTAGCCGTTATAAAGAAGTTGTCGATCAGCTCATGGAAAAAGGGTTGGCATACAAATGCTATGCCACAAAAGAAGAACTGGAACAGATGAGAGAAGACCAAAAGGCCAGAGGTGAGAAGCCTCGCTATGACGGTCGCTGGCGTCCTGAAAACTGTGCCGGCAAGCCAATTCCTGAGGGCGTAACTCCCGTCATCCGCTTTAGAAATCCGGATGACGGCACCGTCACATGGAATGACGGCGTGTACGGTCCAATCGCTATCAATAACTCCGAGTTGGACGACCTCGTTATTATGCGCGGCGACGGCATCCCAACCTACAACTTCGCAGTCGTTGTTGACGATATGGATATGGAAATCAGCCATGTTATCCGCGGTGCTGACCACATTAATAATACTCCTCGTCAGATTAACCTTTACAAGGCTATCGGCGGAGAGATTCCGACATTTGCTCACTTGCCTTTAATTCACGGAGAAGACGGCCAGAAGCTTTCTAAGCGTCACGGTACGGTAAGTGTGTTGGCTTATGAAGAATTGGGTTTCTTACCGGAAGCTATTTTTAATTACTTGGCACGTTTGGGCTGGGCCCACGGAGATGCTGAAAAATTCAGCCGTGAGCAGCTTGCAGAATGGTTCAAGCTTGAAGACTGCAGTCGCTCCGCCGCTCAGTTCAACATGGATAAGCTGCGCTGGCTCAACCATGAATACATCAAAGAAGCCGATGACGAACGTTTAGCAAAGCTTATCGAACCTCGTTTAAAAGCTAAGGGTGCTGATTTAAGCAGAAACCTGGATTTAGTTGGCATTGTTGCATTGCTCAAGGAACGTGAAGCCACTTTAGTCGAACTGGCTGAAGGCGCCATGCTCTTCTACCGAGATAATCCAATTGATTTAGCCGTTCTTGACGAATGCATTAAAGATGCAGCGACCAGCCAGGAAGCTTGCCGGTTGTTCTTAGAACGCAGCAAAGATATGGAATGGAAGAGAGAAGACATCAATACTTTAATTCGTTCAATCATGAAAGAATTAAAAATTAAGATGCCTCACATAGCAATTCCTCTGAGAGTTTTAGTAACGGGAGAAAAACATACTCCGTCTATTGATGCGACCTTAGAACTCTTTGGAAAAGAACGAGTTAGAGGTAAATTAGAAGAAGGTTTGACCAACTGGATCAACCACACAAAATAATTTTGTTACATTTTAATTGCTGATTTTTTAGCAATTGCCTTGACGAGGAGGAAAATTTCCCATAAAATTCGCTCCTCGTTGTTTGGGGGTATAGCTCAGCTGGGAGAGCGCTTGCATGGCATGCAAGAGGTCAGCGGTTCGATCCCGCTTACCTCCACCAATGAAAGTCCTTGACGCTATCGTCTAGAGGCCTAGGACACGACCCTTTCACGGTCGGTACCGGGGTTCGAATCCCCGTAGCGTCGCCAAAATTTGTTATGATAGAGATTCTTCGGAATAGCTGTCGATTGGGGGTATAGCTCAGCTGGGAGAGCGCTTGCATGGCATGCAAGAGGTCAGCGGTTCGATCCCGCTTACCTCCACCAATGAAAGTCCTTGACGCTATCGTCTAGAGGCCTAGGACACGACCCTTTCACGGTCGGTACCGGGGTTCGAATCCCCGTAGCGTCGCCAAATTACTTAAGGTACTTCAAACTTGACGTGCCTGACGGACTGATAAAGATTCGTCGAAACCGTCCTTGACGCTATCGTCTAGAGGCCTAGGACACGACCCTTTCACGGTCGGTACCGGGGTTCGAATCCCCGTAGCGTCGCCAGTAATCTTAAATAATCATTCTTCTTTGTATCGGATTCGGTCTACAATCCTCTTGTAATTTTATTCCCGAGGCTTGTTATGACTATTGAATATACCGGTTCTATCAAAGGCTCCGTCCGTAAGCACACTGATGACTCTCTCAAAGCTACATTCGATCATGCTTACTGTGTTATTCCTAATCCAGGCGGTGCACCGATTGTCAGCGAATTATCCACACTTCCTCCTATCGAAGGCTTGTATCCTGTCGTTCTCTTCATGCACGGCAGCTCCGGCGTAAATGAACAAACAAGACTCTTAGGCAACTGGCTTGCTGACTCTCTAGGCGTTGCAATGGTTGTGCCTGACTCGATGCAGCTCGCAGACCGCATTACTTATTCTTCTCCCATTCCTCCGGAAGACTATGAAGATATCCATGCCATGAGACTCCAAGAGCTTGAATATGCTATGGCTCATATTTTTGATCTGTCGTTTAACGACGGTCGCGTATTTATTGCTGGTACAAGCGAAGGCGGCGTCTGCGTTGCGCGTTATGAAACACGCGAAGAATATCCTGAAGACGCCAGAATGATTTTCTCTTGGTCATGCGAAGACAATTATCACGTTAAAGCACACGGCACAAATATTCCTGACTATATGCCGGTTTTGAACATCATGAGCGCAGCAGATAAGTTCTTCAGTCAAAAGAACTCTTATTTGAACAATCCTAGCGCTCAAGGACACGCAGGAAAAGCTTTAGAGAACAATCCTAATGCAAGGATCCTTTTGTTGCCGACAGCGCCACATACGCTCTTTAATTTGCCTGTTGCACGAGCCGCAATCAAAAATTTTATTGATGAAGTATTGAAATACTAATTTCGAATTTGAACTGCTTAACAGCAAATTAGGCATTAAGCACGAACCTCCTTTGTGAAAACTCGAGGAGGTTGGTTTTTCTTTGGAGACAAGACAACACTCGTTATGGTAAAAATCTTAGGTTTGTCGGATATCTTTCGTATATGTATAACTTTTGAATCATAGGCCGCCAGTTTTGCTTGTTGATAATATGGCTGATTCTGGTTGGATACTGACTATCCCAGTATTTCTCTTACAGAAGAATGGAAGCGGAAGAGTCTGACCATTAAAACTTGCAATTACAGGAACGAAGTAAGATTGACAGCAGAAATGTTACCAAATACAAAGGCGGTACTTTTATTGACTGCGACTTTGATTCTTTCAAAGAATATTACTTAAAGGATTTCCTTCTTCGAAGTGAGTGTGTGCAAAGGAAAAGAAAACAGCCGCTGAACTCTATGAAAGAATTCAGCGGCTGCAGCTTATAGGAAAGCTAGATTAACCGAACAGCAGGCTGACGACAATCAGCATAGTGATATAACCGACTACGCAAGGAATCCACGTACGTCTTACAACTTGGAGCGGATTTACTTGTGCGAAACCTGCCACGATAATGATGACGCCGGCAACCGGAGAAATAGCACGGAGCATTTCGGAAGCTGTGTGCATCATGAGCATGATGGCGATACCGTCGGAGTTGAGGTGTTCTGCAACGCTCGGAATAACGTGTGCTAAGCTTGTGAAAGCGGCAACGCCCGAGCCTGTCAAGACAGTAACTAAACCGATGATGGCAGAAAGAACCACACCTGTACCTGTTACGCCTAAACCGCAGTTCTTAGCAACGTCGATGAGGTATGTAATCAAACCGACATTCTGTAAGCCTTTAGCGAAGAAGGCTGCAACGAAGATAAGACCGACAGTACTTGTCAGGATAGAGCCCATTCCTTTGAACATTGCAAAGGAGAGGTCGAAAGACTTCTTAGCGTCTCTTCTGTAAACAAGGTCAATCAAGAAGCAGACGAACCAAGACAAGAACATAGCTGTGGCAACGTTCATTGTGATTGTCTTGTAGACCATCTTGTTGAAGATCAAAAGAAGAACAAGCGGGAGAATCGGCATGAAAGCGTAAATAAGAGGAGTCTTTTCGATTTCTTTTCTCTTGGCTTCCAATTCAGCAAGATCTGCTACAACGCCTTTGTCACCGTCTTTCTTATCGTAATAACGCTGAACGATAACATGAGTGAGGGCCATTACGAGTACAACAGGAGCGGCCATTGTGAGCTGATAGGAGACTAAGTATTGAACCGGGTCAAGGTGAACCAATTCGGCAGCCATCACGGCAACACCGGAAGCCGGAGCATAGCCCACGCACAGTACGCTCGCAACGACAGCGGCAGCCGCTAGCGGAGAGCATCCAACACTGATAATCAATGGATAGACTGTAACGATTAAGAGCATTGCCAAGCCGGCGGCAGAGGTGATAACTAAGCCTAAGCAGTGGCCGAGAATGAAGACGAAAGCTAAAATTAAGTACGGATTCTTAAGTAAGGAAATCGGTTTTGCACAAACCGTAACGAAGCGGTCAGAAGCACCGGTAACCTGCATGTAAGAAGCGAAGCCGCCTGAAACCAAGATGATGAAGCCTACACCGGCGATTTGTGTACGGCTAATGGCACGGAACAGTTCAAATAAATCAAAACCTAAGAGGCCGGTTGGCGTGGCGTTCTTAGGAAGAAAATCAGAAGTACCGTTAAAGAGAGCCAAAACATTCAAAAGGAAACCGGCCAAAAACAAGACCATGTTTACCTGATATTTTTTGATGATGGCCCATCCAGTAAGAAATACGATGGCTACAGCTAGCCAAAGAGAAATTGTCTGCATAGAATCTCCCGTAGGATGTGTAATAATTTGTAATACATTGTAGAACTTATCACACAAAAAACCTTAAATTGGCAGGTCTCTAAAGTTTTTTTCGGGTTATTCCTTACAAAGGCGCTTAAATCTTTTGTTCTTGTCGCTTAGTGACAATGGTTGCAGCAATCCCCGCTATAAGAATCAATACCATTCCTACAATGGTGTAAAAGCCCGGGATATTGTTGAACACAACGATGCTAATCAGTTCTGAGAATGGAATAGCAGAAAAGCCGAGGCAGGAGACTAAAAGCATATTGCCGCCAACCCAAGCTCGGGTTGCCGAAATAAGTCCTAAGGTGGCAAATCCTCCCATCGCCATCAGCCATAAGAAGGACTGAGTATCGGGAACATGGAAGCCGTCTTCGAAGAGGAATACGCCGAAAAACGTTGCCAACGTGCAGAACAACGCAAAGTAGAAAACAATACGCCAGGACGGTTCTCCTTCTCTGCCTAGTTTTCTTACTTGCCAATAAATAGCTAAATCAAGACAGGCTACACATAAGCAGAGGAGGGCCGGAATTAGGTCTCCGTCGCGGAAAGATGGCTGCAGAATTGTTACGACTCCCGTAAAGCCTAAAACAATGGACCAAATGGCACCCCAAGGAATCGGCAGCTTACGGATAAGAGAGAGGATGATGAAGTTGGCTGACAGAAATAAAGAAGTTGTATATGTCAGCGTAATGTTGGTTCCGAGAGGAAGTTTTCCAAGAGTAAAGAACCAAATGGCAACTGAAGCAAAGCCAAGAGAGTCTCGAATAAGATGACCTTTAATCTTAGTAGTTTTGAGTGAATAGCCGTTCCAGAGGACAACTGCATAAATGGAGACAAGGGTAAATAGAGAGCGGTAAAAAACCAGCTCCAACGGCCCGAAGGTTGCATTGCAGAATTTAACGAAAGCCGCCATAGTCGAGAATGACGCGGCGGCTGCTAATGCCCAGAACGACTGAATCAGCATAAGAGGCTTTGCTCAGTATTTGGAAAGAGGTTTCTGATTAAGATTTGGTCTTGGACAATACTTGATCAATGGCAGAAATGACTTCATTAACTTCAGGCCACTGACCTTTTTTGCCGACAATCATATTCAAATCGCTCCACGGACTTGTTCTGTCAGTGTCAGTTACGCCGACAATGGTAATTTGCGGCGCATGAACGGCAGAAGCAATGTGGCTGACGCCGGAGTCGTTTGCAATGACGATAGAAGCGCGGGAGCATAAAGCTGCAAAATTGCCCAAAGAGGTTGGTTCATAAATAATGGCATCGGGAGCGGCGAGCTTAACGGCATCAATTTCGTCCTTTGCCGGGAAAACGACCGGGGTTAATCCTCTTTCTTTTAAGGGAGCGACCAATTCATTGAAGTGCTTCCAATATTTTTCTTTACCTTCATGGCGGCCCTTTGCGATAGGAGCCAGGATGGCAAATTTTTCAGGTAAGCTGATTTTAGAGATTAAGTTTCTGGCTCCTGCCTCATTTCTCTGGGCCAGTTTCATATTTAATCTCTTCGGCAGTTTGTCGTAAGCCGGTTTTACGCCCCAAGCCTCCAAGGCTTTATAGGCCACATTCCAGAATCTTTCTACTTCATGCATTCTCGAAGGTTTGGGAATAGCATGTTCAAGAAGAATCGAACGTCCGTCGGTGGCGTAGCCTGTACATTTAATACCAGCCGCGGTAAAGAGGAGAGCAGAACCCAAGGAGTTAGGCAACAGGAGTCCTTTCGGATTTTTAACGGAAGCGGCCAGTTCCTTAATTCGGCGGATATCTTCAAGGAGGTTGCCTTCAATCGGATCAAAACGGCGTAATGTTCCTTCGAATAATTCTCCTACGAAGGGCTTTCCAACGAGACAGAGATCGAAACCTGAGGCTTCCAGAAGGTCCAAAGCGGGCATAGACATACAGGCATCGCCAATATGATTGGGAAGGCGAACGAATAATTTGGACATACTTTTGTTTCTATAGCTGTGTAATCTGCTTAGTGTAATCAATTTAGAATAATACTTTTAATTTGTCTTTCAGAGGAAGCCTTGGACACGACAAAATTCCAGAAAGAGCCTTTACGGCGACTGTTTTCCTATCTGCCTCCATATAAGTGGCTTATTGGAGCGGCATTGATTTCCATGATTGTATCGGCCTCGACCTCTCCTTTGATGGCGATGCTTTTAGGAAAACTGACAGACTTGGGCTTCTACGAAAAGAACGGTTTGGTAGCCATTTGGGCTCCTTTAGCGCTGATTGGCATTTCTATTCTTCACGGGGCAGGTCAGTTCGGCAGCAACTATCTTCTGCAAAAAGTTTCTCAGTCCGTTCTTCTGCAAGTTCGTACGGAGATGTTTGAGAAAATGATTCATTGGCCCGATGAGACTGTTCAGAAAGAATCTTCAGGCCGAGTCATTTCGAGATACGTTAATGAAGCGAGCCAGGCCCTGAGCAGCGCCTCTGAAGTTCTGACAGTAATGATTCGCGACTCCCTGCAGGTTATCGGCTTGCTGTTCCTGCTTCTTTGGCACAACTGGCAGCTGACGGCTGTAACTTTGGTGGTCGGACCCTTCCTTATTCTTATTCTTAAAGCCGTCAGCACGAGAATGAAAAAACTGCAGACGACGAACCAACAGACTTTTGGCGTCATGATTTCTCTTCTGACGGAAATTTATCAGGCCGAGAGACTGGTTAAGATTTACAACGCTTACAAGTTCGAAGAAGAAAGATTTTCTCACGTCAACCGAATGCTTAAGGGTTTGGCCATTAAGAGCAAGGTTGTTCAAAGTCTTGGTACACCGCTGACACAGATTGTGAGCATGATAGGTGTTGCCGTGGTGGTATTCGTTGCGCTTATCCAGGCTCAGCAGAATATGCTCAGCTTCTCCGAGTTTGTTACTTATATTTCCGCCATGCTCTTAATGCTTCCTGCTATTAAGAAACTTGCCAACTTGAACGGCAACATTGCCAGAATGTCCGCTGCGGCAGCCAGCTTGTACGAAATGATGGATATTCCGACTGAAAAGAATCCGGGAGACAGAGAAATCGGCAGAATTAAAGGCGACGTTGAATTTAAGAATATTTCTTATAAGTATCCGAGCGCCGAGCAACCGTCATTGACTAACTTTAGTCTCAAAGTTAAAGCAGGCCAGATGGTTGCTTTAGTCGGAGCTTCCGGTGCCGGCAAGACAACGGTGATTAACCTTATTCCACGCTTTTTGGTTCCGAACCAGGGAGAAATTCTTTTTGACGGCATATCTCAAAATCAGCTGACATTAAAGAGCATCCGAGACCAGATTGCTTTGGTAACACAAGACGTTGTTTTATTTGACGACACCATTGCCGCCAACATTGCTTACGGAGCAGGAGAGAACGCAACCGAGGAGCAGATTATTCAGGCTGCAAAAGCTGCTTATCTGATGCCTTTGATTGAAAGTCTTCCTGAAGGATTAAACACGGTTATCGGTGAAAGAGGTTCTAAGCTCTCCGGCGGACAGAAACAAAGAGTCTCCATTGCCAGAGCTTTATTGAAGAACGCACCGATTCTGTTGTTAGACGAAGCTACCAGTGCGTTGGATACAGAAAGCGAAAAATATATTCAGGCGTCTCTGGAAGAGCTTCAGCAAGGCCGTACAAGCTTTGTTGTGGCTCACCGTCTTTCCACAATTGTTAATGCAGATATGATTGTTGTTTTGGACAACGGTGCGATTGTCGAATGCGGTACGCATTTCGAACTTTTAGAGAAGGGCGGACATTATGCTCATCTCTATAACATTCAATTCAATGACAAATCAGCTCATGACGCTTCAGCGAAGTCCAACGATTAATTTTCGTACTTTGTCTTAATGGATGAAAGCTGCTTCGGCGGCTTTCGTTATTTCCGCAGTCGGAGAAAGTTGTTCATGTAACGGAATGAAAATTCCGCAATGTGGAAGTAGAGATACGTAAATTGAAAATTTTTTCTTTTAAAATCCAAGAATTCTTGTTTTTTTGTGTATAAATACTGAAGTTGGTTTCATTAAGTTTCGCTTTGTTCAGAAACTTAACTGAATTTGTTGCTTCATTTTAAATCAGGAGCTCCTATGGAGAATACGACACAAATGGGTTCCTTTTCGAAAAATTCAAAAAGGTTCGCCCTTATATTTGCGCCGCTTCTTGCCCTGTTGTTGTACTTCGTGTTGCCTGACTCTTACGTAGACGGAGCAGGTAAGGTTGTTACAATTACCCATTCAGCAAAAGCATGTTTAGCCATTCTCTTGTGGATGGCTCTTTGGTGGTTTACCGAAACAGTCCCTATTGCTGTAACGGCTCTTCTGCCAATTATTCTTTATCCATTGTGCGACGTTACCACACTAGCGAAGACTTTAATTCCTTATGCCTCTGACACTATCTATCTCTTCTTAGGCGGCTTCCTTTTGGCTGCCGGTATTCAGCGTTGGGGCCTGGATAAGCGTATTGCGCTTAATACCATGCGAGTTGTCGGTACCTCTCCCGGTGCCATCGTCGCTGGTGTTATGCTCTCTACCGCTTTTATTTCCATGTGGGTTTCCAACACTGCAACTGCAGCGATGATGGTTCCTATCGCTATGGCCGTGATGAGCGTAATTCGTCAAGCTTCTGATTCTCCTACCATTACTAAAGACGAAAAGAACTTCGGTATTTGTATCCTCTTAGCTGTTGCTTACGGAGCTTCCATCGGCGGTATGGGTACTATTATCGGTTCTCCACCGAACGGTATCTTTGTTCGCTTCGTCACACAAACGTACGGCATGGAAGTGACCATTGTCGAATGGATGAAAGTCGGTATGCCAATTGTTCTTATCCTTCTCCCGTTGGCCTGGCTTCTCCTGACAAAGGTTTTGTTTAAAACACAAATCCAGGAAATCGCCGGCGGCAAGAAGTGGATTGCCCATGAGCTCGAAAGGCTCGGCAAGCTTTCCCCAGGAGAAAAGGCTGTATTGGTTGTATTCGTAATCACGGTTATTTTGTGGTGTTTCGGTTCTCCGATCCGCTCCTTTACCCTTGAAGACGGCTCCCGTCCGTTCAAGCAGGTCAGCGATGCCGTTATTGCGATGGCTGCAGGCGTGTCTCTGTTCTGTATTCCGACTAACTTCAAGAGAGGCGAAAGAGTTTTGGACTGGGAACACTGCGAAAACATTCCTTGGGACGTGCTGATCCTCTTCGGCGGCGGCTTGTCCATGGCAGCTGCTATTCAGTCTACGGGGGCAGCTTCTCTTATCGCCGCTCAAGCGACAGCTTTCGTCGGATTGCCGGTATGGCTCGTCCTCTTCGGTGTCTGTACTCTGGTTGTGTTCGCGACGGAATTTACCAGCAATACAGCGTTGGCCGCGACTATGCTTCCGCTTTTGGCAGCTGCTGCTCCGGTACTCGGTGTCCCAGTTGAGCAAGTTCTTCTTGTTACCACCATCGGTGCTTCCGCTGCATTTATGATGCCGGTTGCAACTCCGCCGAATGCGATTATTTTCGGTACCGGCCGTATCCAGATTGGTGAAATGATTAGAGCGGGTTTCTGGCTGAATGTTATCTCTATCATTGTGATTAGTTTGGTCTGTATTGCTCTTGGCGACGTTTTTAAACTGCCTGTGTAATCCTCTAAGTAAAACTTTAAGAAACGGCCTCTGATGCGAGTAGGATCAGAGGCCGTAACTATTTCTTCCGTCAATTTCGAATAAAAATGCAGTCCCTCTGGATGCTTGTAGCGGGCGTTTTTTACGCGCTCTATGGTGTATTCATTAAGTTAGCCGGTGAATGTTCTATTAATTCTTGGCAGATTCTTTTTTACCGATCTGTTTTCGGCGTAGTTGTCTTTTATATCCTGATGAGAGCTAAAGGCATTCGTGTGACTACATCTCATCCGGTTGAACATATTATTCGTTCATTAGCTGGCACTGCCTCAATTCTTGCCGGCATCTATTCCATGATGCATCTGAATCTTGGTCTAGCGATGACGCTGAACTTTACCGCTCCTTTGTTTTTGGGTGCCGGCGTAGTCGGTTTCTCTTTGTTCAGACACCAAAGCATCAATTGGGGATTGATTGCCTCTCTAGTGACCGGTTTTTTAGGCGTGGTTATCATGCTTGGACCTACGATTGGTCCGCATGAGTATTTTGCAGCCTGTGTAGGTTTATTTGCAGGGTTGTGTACTGCAACGGCATCCGGGTTCGTTAAACGTTTAGGCGTGCTTATGGAGCCGGAAACGAGGATCATTTTCTACCTAGTTTCAGTGGGTGCTGTGGCTGGTACGGTAGGCGTGGTGATGACAGGCGGATTTTCTGCTTGGACTTGGACCAGTGCTATCTACATTCTTGCATTGTGCTTGTGTGCCAATCTCGGACAGTTGTGCTTGACAATGGCTTTCAGCCGCGGAAATCTTGTTCTATCCAGTTCACTGCAGTATTCCGTGATTCTGTTTTCCACGATCTTCGGCGAAATTTTGTTTGCTGAACCTGTGACCGTTCCGGTCGTCGTCGGCATGATCATTATTGTGGCTTCGGGAATTTTTGCTAGTTATCTCGTCCGCAAAATTTCACTTAAAAAGAAAACCGCGGCATCATCTACAACGAGTGGTGCAGCCTCCGTGCAGACCATCGTGAAAGCATCGGCAGAGAATAGTGGAAACCGTGCTTGAGCAGACAACGGACAAGGAATAAATGGCAGATGTTCTGGCCTCGTTGAAGTTTTAAATGAGACTCTAGGTTCAGCAAAATCCGTCTTGGAAACAAATGGAATGACTGTTGGGAAACTTTGTCAGCGAGGGTCGACTTACGTAGATGAAACTAAAGAACTTCCTTTCCAAAAAATTAGAGCAAGTGAAGAGGATGATGAATATGTTGCCGTTGCCAGTAAACGGTTCCAGGAGACAGGAACAATTCGTGTCAAGCTTGAGGACCTCTAAAGGCAAAAAGAAAACGAGAAAGCAATTTGTTTATTTGCTCTCTCATTTGCTTAAGTAATTTTTTTATTCTGCAGAGCGTGAGATGAATAGAATTTACCAAGCGCTCTGCATGGAAGAGTTTTCGTCTTAATCAGCTACAAGGTTGCTTGGGACAATTTTTTTCTCTTGTTCATCTTCTTCAGCGAAGAAGTTATTAAGAGAATCAACCACGGAGGCGGTATGAGCTTGTGGCTTGGTGACAAGAGATACTCCAAAGAAGATAGCTAAAGAAATCATCATTGACCAGAAAGCGCCTGATAAACCAAATGGAGCGATCTTGAAGATGAAGGTCATGCTGATCATGCAGACTTCACCAATGATGATTGAAGCTAAGGCAGCTTCTTTGGTTGCACGCTTCCAATAAAGTCCGCCTATAACAGTTGGAACTAAGACCGCAACACCGCCGTTGGATAGAACCAACAAGTCTGCAAGAGCTGTAGGACGAGTTAATGCAAAGACCACGGAGGCAAGACCAATAATCAGCACACCAACCTTAGCTGCGTTATAGAGAGTTTTTTCGTCGGATTTTTTGTTGATGTATTTCTTGTAGATGTCCGTGGCGACTATTGTGGAAGTTGCATGCAGCTGGGAGTCACCGGTGGACATTGCTGCCGCTAAAGCACCGCTGATGATGAGAGCTGCAAAGACAGCCGGTGTGTATTTAAGCAGCAATTCCGGGAAGATCGTATCCGGAGCACCAATATCCGGCATCAATAAACGGCCAATCATTCCGACGCATGGCGTAAATACATAAATCATAGTCAGATAGATTGAAGAGAATACCGCCGACCATTTCATAACATTTAGGCTCTTTCCTGCAAAGAAACGCAGGGTGACTTGCGGGAACATCATCATTCCGAAAGTGATTACTACCCAACGGGAAACCCAGTCTTGCGGGGTGACAACACCATTTGGTCCAGGCATCGTGAATAATTCCGGTGTATGAGCGTAAGCAGATTGATAGGCATCCGCGACAGACGGGAAGTTGGCGAGGATTACCCAAAGAGAGCCTCCAAGCAAGCCTGCAAACATGAAGACACCTTGCGCAGCATCGGTAATTGCCACGCCTTTCATTCCTCCGAGCCATACCAAAGCAATCATCAGAGCAAAGAAAATTAAGGCACCGACAGTGTAACTCAGCATACCTCCGGAGATTGTTTGGAAAATATAGCTGCAGCCGATGGCCTGTATAGCTACGTATGGAATGGTGAATACCATGGTGATCAAGGTTACCAGCAACCCAATGGTTTTAGATTGATAGACGTCAGAGGCGTAGTCAGAGATGGAAAGATAGCCGTAACGCTTGCCGAGATACCAAAATCTACGACCCCAAACCCAGAAGAGAACACCTGGCAGAACTGTCCATAAACCGTTGCACCACCAGCCGATACCGTTTTTATAAGCAAATCCGCCAGCTCCCATGAAGGCATAAGCACTATGGTAAGTGGCCGAGAAGGTCAGGGTGAGGATGAAGATTCCGAGTCCGCCTCCGGTGGCGAAGTCTTTAATGTTCTTCTTATCTTGCTTTGATGCGTAGAGTGCGATGCCAAGAAGCACCGCCAGATAGACAACAAGAATAACTAAACCTACATTCATGATTGGCTCCTACAGCTCGGGTCGGGCGACTTGTTCGATTGGACGGTTGTCTTGACGCAGTTCCAAGCCTTAAGTTTCCATGCTGCCACGACAAAGTTGGCAATCATGACCAGGAACCAAAATTCCAACCATAAATACATAGTTGGCCAGCCGAAAGTCAAGGGGTGAGCAGTGCAGTAGTCATTGACCCAAAAGACGATAGGCGGATTGACCATCAACACACTCACAAACAAAATGGCGTAAAAGAGTTTGTGTCCTAGGCTTTTCATGGGTCCTCCCAGATTATGAGTTCTGCAAATCTTTGACTACCTTGACCAGGTTTTCAACTAAGTGGTCATGGTAGATTTGCCCGCGTTCGGCATCAGCTTTGCTTGGTTTGCCTGTGCACCCGCCGGACTTTTCCGCGGCTGCTTTTGCATGTTCTAGAGTGCTTGGAACATAGCAAAGCGTGTCGTGTTCATAAGTTGGATCAACCGAGTAAAGCGGAGTATCTTTAATCGGATTATCAACGGCTTTTTCAAGATGAACTAAGTCAGGATAGCGGGCCATCATATGAGAGGTTTCAATTTCTTCTGCATGACCAACGGGCCCGAATCCGAGTTTCTTCACAATGTCTTTGCTCATGTAGGCCGGATCAAAAATTTTGACGGTGCAGCCGAGTTCTGACTGAGCTTTTTGTGCGCACAGCTGCATCCAGACAACGTTGACAATACGGTGGCCGTTGATAAGGATAATTTTGTTTAAGCCGTGGGCTACTAAGGATTTGATGATGTCGTAAGTCAGTTCGGAGAGCACCTCCGGTCTGATTGTAAGTGTGCCGGGAAGCACCATATGGTGAGGGCTCCAGCCAAACCAAACCGGAGGTGTGAGAACGGCGCCTGTTTTTTCAGCGGCTTCTTCGCCAATTGTCATCGCAACGTAAGTATCGGTTCCGACAGGTAGATGATAGCTGTGTTGTTCAACACTTCCGATTGGGACGATTGCCACGCCTTTACTTTGTTTGATGGCTTCTTTGGCTTCTTCCCAGCTTTTTGTTTGCAGCCAGACGCTCATGTTTTTCTCCATTAATGGGATTGGTAGGATAAAAAAATTGTAGGAATTAATTATTCATAAATTCAAAATGGCAACATAGGAAAACCCTAACTTATTGACGGAAAAAGGATTTAATTCACTAGTGTCTAAAATAAATTTTCGCTGGTTTCTCTGAAAGCGAAAATTCCATAAGCAAACATGCCGGTCTCCTGATAACGTAGATTTTGAACCAAATACTTCAGAAAGGAGCCGGCATGCAGAGAGCAACAATCTATGTTTGCGCAACTTGTCCTTCATTGAACTGCAGGTTGGAATTTAATAATTTAGTTCAAAAACACGCTTCAGATCGTGGAGCTAAAGGCTTAACAAGCTGGAGTCAGTTTATAGCGATGCCTTTTGCTACCTTCTTATTGTCCAATCAGAAACTTGATGTTTCGGGGCAATGGCTGAACAAGACAATTTACTTGCCGAAACCTCTTGAAGCACTGTTTCTTTGAACTCCTTAGAGTATTTCAAAGATCGTTTGTCCATATTTCTTTCCTTTAATTTCTTTCGGGAAAGTATTATGACAACTTATGAAAGCGGTAAGACAGCTTGACAGTCAGATAGTCGAACGCAATCCTCGAATGCTTCTAATGGCTGTCCTTAAAGACCAAAACGCAATCTCAGATAAGGAAAACTCTTTGAAGAGAGAGCTAGAGGAGTCCGACGTACAATTTTCTCGGAGAACTGATGAGATTAGAAATGGTACAGGGAGAGAACTGCTGATTTTATGTGGACAGAATTGACTGGATGATGGAATTTTTATTACAGAGTCAGACAGTCAAAGACAATGGGAAATATAAATCGGCTCCGCGAGCTTTGTACTTGGCAAGCAGCGTCTATTACATGCACAACAGAGACCAGATACGTACATTTTTTGAAGATGCCAGAATATGCTCTCATACCAATGATGTTGAGAGGTCTCAGATCATTAATAATCCTCCGAAAGAATGCCGGCTTTGCCCAGTCCATCAAGGGAATAGAAGTGTTGTGTGGTCTTCAGGGCATTTAGGAAACCGGCAAACTCTATGGAATCGATGACATCGCAGGTTGGTTAATTGAATATGCTAAAAAACTTGCTGTCTACTGCAAGAGTAAAGCGTGGACGGAAGATGTTGAAAAAAGTAACGTAGTGGACAACTCTAGTCAATAATTACGGGTGGACTGGGAAAGACGATGAAAAAACTTGACTTCGGCTTTAACTATACAAGGTCTTTCCTCTGAAACTACCATTCTAAAAGAACTCGTAATTAAGATAACGCCCCTAATTTAGTAGGGGCTTGCCACTCGATAGTGTGTTTACATTTATTCGTAGGAAGATCAATCTTGTCGTTTGATATTCTTATCCTTAATGATTGAATACAGCCATTTTGCTATTCTTTTGGAGAAAGAATATCTGTAGCTGTCTTTAGGCGCAAAATTAAGAAAAAAACTTAGACAGTTGTCATAGCGTGAAATCTTTTTTTGATCATAGGCAGAAATTTGGATTTCTTTAATGTTAACTTTGGGTTGATAATTAGTTTCCGTTTGAAAGGAAACAAAGCTTTCCCAAAGTTCTATAAAACTATCGTTTCGTTGAGGTTTGGCTACACGAGCCTCTTCTATTTTGTGAATTAAGCTCATTAGTCCTTGAATGTGGCTTAGGTTGGAGGCGAGGTATGAACGATAGGCTTCTGAAGTTTTTTGAGAACAATCGTGTCTTTCAGTTTCGTTCGTTAAAAGTCTTAAAATTTCTTGACTAGCTTTCTCTACATGATGTCGGGGCACAGAAATGCAGCCTTTGTTATTTTTAATAAGTTCTAAGTAAGGCATTTCATACAGAACAGTTGGTACGCCATAACTCATAGCCTCAGAAAGAACCATGGGGAAGCATTCAAATGTTGACGTCATAAGATGAATGTCGGCGTACTTGAAACACTTGTCGGCCGAGGTTAAGAAGCCTTCATAAATGATTCGTTGTTCCAAATCATTATCTGAGATAAATTGCCGAACATATTTTTCTTCTAAGGGAGTTTCTCCCTTACCAATTATGTGACAAGTAACATCAGGTAAAGTCGAGCAGATGTTTTTAAATATCTCCATGGCTTCTATGTAGTTTTTCTGAATATTCTCTAGTCTTCCAATCCAAATAATGTGCTTCTTGTTCTTATCGAAGGAGGAGGGACGAGGTTCCAAATCGGAAGCTCCTTTTGCGCAAATTGGAGGAAAAAGTGGATTTGGTATTAAAAAAGAAGGAATTTCATAAGCAGAGAAAAGATCGCGTTCGACAGAAGTTAAAGTAATTAAGGCATCGACGGTTTTAAAGTAACTAGAGTATTTCCCCCAATGAGGGCTAAATAAAGAGATGGTTGAGGGCGCAAAATTATGACAAGTTACGATAAATGCAGAACCACAAGACCTAACGACGAGGTTGTCAAAAAACAAAGTAGGGGAGCACGGGGCGTGATATATGATGAGGTCTATTTTATTGTGCTGTAAGGCGCGAAAAAGTCCTTGTGCACGTCCATTCTGGAATTCTTTAGGAAGGCAGATCCTTTTAACTTCCGAAGGTAGGAAGTACTCCTGCTTCTTATCAATAATCTCTGTAATCAAAAAAATTTCGAAACCGTTCTCTATTAATAGCGGAATTTGGTGGAAGATAACTTTTTCAGTGCCGCCATTAAAGTAGCGATGATAAAAGATCCCTACTCTTTTTATTTTCTTTGGTTTGCCTTCAAAGATTCTGCTTTCGGAAATTTTTTCTGCAAGTTCGAGTTGGTTTGTTTGATATCGTCGGATTAATTGTTCAATAACTTCTTTTATTAATGACGGATTGAGAAGAAGTAAATCAAAAGCACTATTTGAATCAGGATATTGGACGAGGTCGAACCGGCTAATGGTGGCATCAATAAGGCGGAAGCTCAATGCAGATAACATAGCTTCGTATTTTGAAAGTTGTCGTTCTTTGGTCAGAAAATCTCGGAGGTAATTTGGAATAAAGAGTATCTTAGCTTGTTCTTTAAATTTGTCGAGATTTGTTTCAGAAGTGGAGATGCCTGAGCCGATCCTATAACTGTATAGGGGTTCAGTTTTGATGGACTTGAAGGTTGAGGAAAAATAAGAAATAAGAAACAGCTGATAACAATCAGTTCCGCAACAAAGAAAAGGTTCTTCAAGAAATGGGAGTGTTTTGTGGACCGTAGCGGTGCGATAGATTTTGTCAGCCATTCCCCAGCCAATTTGAGCTTTGTTGTAAATTGCGTCCAATATCAGATATGGAGAATGAATAGAACCTTGCCATTCTTTTCTAAAATTCAAATAATTTTTAATTTTTTCTGGAGTTGCTCCGAAACACTCCATGTCAAAACGAAGTATATCCACGTCATGATGGTTAGCTAACTTAACTTCAATTTCAAGAACTCTATTAAACGGCAGCTTATCATCAGCATCCAGACAGATGCACCATTTTCCCGTAGCGAGGGCGAAAGCTCTTTTTCGAGTTACTAAGGTTCCGGCTGGTTTCTGATGTATGACGACAAACCTTTTGTCGACCGCGGCGAAAGCATCGCAAATGGCGCCGCTTTTGTCATCGCTGCCGTCGTCTATAACGATAAACTCTGCTGCTTGATGTGTTTGTTCATGGAGAGTTTTTAAGCAAGCTTCTAAATATATCTCACTGTTATGAACCGGAACAATAACTGAAATATCCATAATATTTGTAATAAGAAAGATGATTTCTGATATGTTAGAGCTCGAAGATAAAAAAATTTTCTTTACGCCCTAAATTACGTGCAAATACTTAAGTTTCCCATATGCAGGACTTGTTAAACTAACTCCTGCACGATCAGTGAAGTGTCTTAATATTCAAAATTCATCAATTAAAATCTGCCTCTTCTAGGTGCTATGAGAAAAACTGTTCTCTGGGAAAATTTCCGATTAAGTTGGTTAAGCCCAGCCGGAGGCTTGGAAAAGGACAAACATGGCAAGCAATGAGTTTATATTAGTTGGAGCCGCAGGTTATATTGCTCCCAGGCATATGGCAGCAATTCAGTCTACAGGAAGTGAGCTTATTTATGCATGCGATACTTCAGATAGTGTAGGGGTTTTGGATCGTTACTTTCCTAATTGCAAATTTGTTTTATCGATGGAAGAGCTTGATAAGGCATTACAGGATCCTACCCTTTGTAACGTCAAAAATAGTTCTCTTGGATCGCGTTTTTTAACTATCTGTACACCTAATTATCTTCATGTTCCTCATATTTCATTTGGATTGTCCCATGGATTCAATGTGATTTGCGAAAAGCCTCTTGCGCTGACAACTAACGATTTGCTGGAGATAGAACGGTTGGAGAGAAAGTATGCACGTAAAGTCTATTGCATTCTCCAGCTTCGTCTTCATCCGCACATCCAAGAATTAAAGAAGAAATTAGATGGGCAATTTGCAGACGAGGAACTAAAGGAGAAGCTCAAGGTTTCTCTTACATATGTTACCTCCAGGGGACCCTGGTATAAAAAAAGTTGGAAATATGATGTAAGAAAAGCCGGGGGAATAGAAACTAATATAGGAATTCACTTCTTCGATATGCTCATTGAGCTCTTCGGCTTTCCGTCTTCTTACTCTATCGGGGAGAAAACGTCCGAAAGATTGCAGGGTTCGTTGATAACGCCTCGGGCGGAAGTTGATTTTTTTCTAAGCATTAAAAAAGAGGATCTTCCGGAGAAAACCAGAGAAGCCGGAGAAGTTTCTTATAGAGAAATGACGTTAAATGGTCATTCTGTGGACTTCACAAAAGGTTTTACAGACTTGCATACGAAAAGCTATGAAGAAATACTTGCAGGGCGCGGTTTCGGCTTGGAAGATGCTTGGGCAACGGTAAGTTTATGTGAAAGTATCCGTCTTGGTCATAATCTTGGGGAAATTTACGAAAAATGAATGTCCCCATATTTCGACCTGAGTGCGTATGTCACGGAGTGTCTGAAAAATTTAGACAACGTCTTGACAGTCTCATTTCTCGAGGAGCTTTTATACGAGGAGAGGAGGTGCATGAGTTAGAAAATACTCTCACGAACTATCTCGAAACTTATTCGGTACTGACAACGGCAAATGGGACGGATGCTCTAATGGCATCCTTGATGGCCCTAGATTTGAAGCCGGGGGATGAAGTTATCACGCCGGCATTTGGTTTTCCTGCAGCGGTTGAAATGATGTGCATCCTTAACATTAGACCAGTTCTTATTGATGTTAATTGGAACACATGCAATATGGAGCCAGCACTTTTAGCTGGCGCTTTATCTTCGAGGACAAAGGCGATACTTCCAATTCATCTATTTGGCTCGGCAGCTTCGATGAATGAAATTATGCAGTTTGCTGAGGCGAATGACTTGCCTGTGATCGAGGATGCAGCACAATCTTTCGGCAGTGAATGTTTCGTTGGAGGGAAAAGAAAAAAATTGGGGACGATAGGCGATCTTGGATGTACTTCGTTCTTTCCAACGAAAAATCTAGGATGCTGGGGCGATGGAGGGGCTATTTTTGTCAACAGAGAGGAAGATGAATTGGTTCTTAAAATTCGTCGTATTTTGAGTCACGGTCAGAGTAGAAAATATTTTCATGATGAAATTGGATTCAACTCTCGTCTTGACACTATTCAAGCATTGGTTTTGCTTCAGAATATGTCCACTCTAAATGCTGCATTCACAAAAAGAAAGGAGATCGCCCAACGTTACCTGTCGGAATTTCAAAAAATCTCAGAAATCGAATTGCTTTTAGATAGCGGAGGATTGGAAGTTCTTAACTTGTTCACAATAAAGGTTGACCAAAAACAGAGGGATGCTCTCAAAGATTACTTATTGTCTCATGGAATCAGCGCTCGGGTTTATTACCCGCAGGCAATTCATCGTCAATCGGCATATTCTTCTTTTATTAGAAAGGGCTCGGATCTGCATGTTTCTGAACAATTAGCTAATGTTGTTTTGTCGCTTCCATGTTTTCCTTCAATGACAGAGCTTGAACAGGAGAAAGTGATAGATACTGTCAAACATTTTTTTAGGTGTTAATGTGGCCTATGTAAAAATTCATCCTTCATCAGTTGTAGATAGGGGAGCAGAGATCGGGGAGGGGACTGTTATTTGGCATTTCTGTCATATATCAACAGGTTCAAAAATTGGTACGAACTGTTCATTAGGACAAAATGTCTTCGTGGCCCCAAATGTAAAAGTTGGCAATGGAGTAAAAATTCAGAACAATGTTTCACTTTTTTCGGGAGTTGAAATAGAAGACAATGTTTTTTTGGGTCCTTCTTGTGTTTTTACCAATATTCTTATCCCTCGTTCTGAGATTAATCGGAAACATGAGTTTAAAAAGACTCTTATCAAAACTGGAGCCTCGATAGGTGCGAATGCCGTAATTTTGTGTAATAACGAAATCGGGCGATATGCTCTTGTGGGTGCCGGTTCTGTAGTAACAAGATCTGTTAAAGATTTTGAGCTTGTTGCCGGAAATCCTGCCCGGCATAGAGGATGGGTAGATCGATTCGGCAATAAATTAGAATTTGATAATAACGGCTGGGCAAACTATCCAGATTGCACTCATAAGTATTTCTTAAAAGATAATTCAGTAGAAGAATATGCGAACTGAAGAGTTGATGTTAAAGACTAAGTGTTCTCCCAAAATAGCTGTAATAGGTTGTGGTTATGTTGGTCTTCCTTTGTTCATCGAATTTTCAAAAGTTTTAGATGACGTTGTGGGTTTCGATGTTGATCAGGGAAGAATAACAGCGTTACGGGGGGGGGTAGACTGTAATGGTGAGTTTGGTGACAAAATTCTTTTGAACCTGACTGGACGGCTAGAGTCAGATGCGAGTGAGCTTATGGATAGGGACGTTTATATCATTACTGTTCCGACTCCGGTGAATGAGAATAATAAGCCAGATTTGTCTTGTCTTTTATCTGCAACTAGGTTAGTCGGTGAAGTGATGAAAACCGGAACCTGCGTTGTTTATGAGTCAACGGTATATCCCGGATGCATTAGAGAAGTTTGTCTTCCTTTGTTAGAGCAGGTCTCGGGATTAAAAGTCGGAAGTGATTTTCTTCTTGGGTTTTCACCTGAACGGATCAACCCCGGAGATAAGCAGCATACGATATCTACCATCGTAAAGGTAGTTTCGGGCATTGACGAAAAAAGTCTTGTCAACATATCAAATCTCTACAAATTAATTGTTCGGGATGTATGTCTTTCATCATCAATAGAGGTAGCCGAAGCGGCTAAGCTGTTGGAAAATATTCAAAGGGATGTCAATATAGCCCTAATGAACGAGATATGGTCTTGCTTAACAAGACTGGATATTTCAACAGACGAAGTACTTCGTGTCGCTTCAACAAAATGGAACTTTATAAAATTTCATCCGGGGTTAGTTGGTGGACATTGTATAGCTGTTGATCCCTATTATCTAATAGAGAAAGCACAAGAGAAAGGTATTGTTCTTCCTTTAGTAAAACAGGCTCGCGTTACTAACGAAAGTATCATTTTCTCTCTCTATCGGAGAATTTTGCAAATTCTCCAATTTCCCTATGAAGGTAAAAGAGTTTTGATAAAAGGACTCTCCTTTAAACCGAACGTTACAGATTTGAGGAACAGTAAAGTTCCGGCTTTAAAAATTCTCCTTGAAGAAGTAGGGGTTCTAGTTGACGTTTACGATCCTCTAGTTTCTCGTGAACAAGCAAAAGAAGCTTTCAATATTGATCTATCGAGAATTGAAGAAGTATCTTCAGTTGATTATAACCTCGTCGTTTCTCCGTACGACCTGTCAATTACGACTAACCCATAAAAGACTTGATAAAAGGCCAAAAGCCAAAAAGTATAGGTATGCAACAATCTAATATGAATCACTAATGTCCAAAGTAAAATTGTAAGGTTCCCATGACTGTGATGAAGAGTTTTTGATGAAGGTGACAATAGGCTCATCAATCATTCACAAAGAATCTGCCATGAGCCAACCAGACTGTACTCTTCGCTTTCCCTCTACGACCATTGAGGCAGATCCCTGAGCCTTCAGCACTGCCATCGGTTGAAGAGTCCGTAATTCAACCAGATTTCTAGGGTTAGAATTGAAGGAGACAAAAACACCAATTTCGGCCGTTTAAGTGTCTCAAAAAAGGTGTGTTCATTTTGAGGGTAATTTACGTAGTCGCATAACATGCATTGAAAAAGGTGAATACTCAATAGCTTCAGAAATAAAATTTAAGCCGTTTTCGTTTGCTAGTACATGATTCTAAAAATTCGTTATCAATTACGTAAAGGCGTGCTCAATATCTTCTAGATTCCACTTCCACCTGTACACAATGGGATCATTGTTGATGTGTTCAAGCCATCTGGTTATATGTTCAGTCAGCTCTTCCTTTGACTTAACTCTAAGCCCTTTCAAACAGGTTCGAGCCATTTTCCCAAAGAAGGCCTCTACAAGGTTGAGCCACGAGGCGTGTTTGGGCGTAAATGTAAATTTAAATCTGTTAGGAACGGTCGCTAAATAAGCTAATGTTTCTTTCGAACGGTGAGCTGAATGATTATCTAATATGATATTAATGGTTTGAGCCTCAGGATAACGGGCGTCCATGGCCTTGAGGAAATCTATAAAATCCGATGATTTGTGAGATTCTTTAACCAGTCCATGCACCGTTCCGGTAATTAAGTCTATCCCTGCCAATAATGAGATTGTGCCGTGTCTAACGTATTCATAGTCTCGGCGAACAAAGCCATTATTTTTATTTGGACTGCGGTCCGGATGCAAATTTTCAATGGCCTGAATTCCCGACTTTTCGTCGTAAGAAATAAAAACCTCAGAACTCAAGAGTTCGCACTGCTCAGCGTGTCCATATCTTTTCGATAATTGCGTTATCCATTCGATTCTTTTATAGAGCAACAGAACCTTCTGAGCTTTATATTCAAATTCTTGGTCTTTCTTTTCAAGGTAGTATCTGATGTTATGCGGCTTTAATTCATTGGCATTTAACAAATACCAGATCGTTGAATCGGCGACAGTACGTAAACGGGGAAAGTTCATTTGTTCGCAGTGCTCCCGGACGTATTGAGACAATGCCGAATTTGACCATAGCTGCATGACCGGGCCGTCCGGTAAATCTTTAGGGTTAGTGCAGGCCAATCCCAAAATCCAAGCGCGCTCTTCTCGGCTGAGCTCTTTAGGGCGTCCGCTGCGTGCCGCATCACTAAGAGCTGCGTCGAGACCGGCTGAGGAAAAACGTTTAATAATTTTATTGACGACAGGACGGGTCACTTTCAGTTCTTCGCTAATTTGGGTGTTGATCTTGCCTTCTGCGGCTAAAAAAATCATTTGAGCCCTCTGGTAGGTTCTGAGTTCCTGTTTGCGGGAAGAAAGAATTTCACTCAAAGTTTTCCTGTCCAAGTCGCTTAGGGAACGTACTTTCGTCTTCTGCCAGCCATAAATAAACTCCATATTTATGACCAATTATAATCCATCGCCTAAAATAGATAACAGATTTTTAGAATTATGTATTAGATTAGCAATTTCTCCGCAATCCAAACGGCACTCCTTTCTTTTCTCCTCTTCAACTCGCTCTCTCCAGTAAGACTGTCCGTCATCTCTAATTAGCCGTTCAATATCAAGGTTCAACTTCTTTGACTCAAGATAGAGTTCAAGAATGCCTTTAGATAATCCTTTGAAAAAGTAAACAACGCTTAATGCCTGATGAACTGCTATATTCTGTTTATTCTCCTTACGGTTCTTCGTAATAATAAGATTGCTCGATTCCTTTAAAAATCATTTCCCGATCTTCCACATCTTCAGTTAACGCCTGTTGAAGAAGGAACCGAAGTTCCAAGTCATTAATCGGGCTTCGTTCCATCGCTTGAAGATAAAGTGTTTTATCAACCTTCTGCCAATCAATAACTTTTCCCAGACGCTTTTTCAAAATTTGGTCAAGCCATATGCGGGTTGATCGACCATTTCCCTCCATGAAGGGATGAGCAACATTCATTTCTACATACTTTGAAACTATCTCTTCAAATGACCCTTCCGGCATTGTTTCGATCTTTGACAAAGCTTCTACAAGGTACAAAGCATTAGCAAACCTGAACCCACCTTTAGAAATGTTCTGTTGTCTCACCTCTCCGGCAAAGTCGTATAGGCCTTCAAACAGATATTTATGGATCTCTTGCAAACCTTTGAAGGTTCCTACTTCTATTGTTTTTATTGCGCCCGTAGAAAACAGCAATTTAGCTTTCTCGAGACTGTTTCTATCAATTTCTCTCACGTAAATCCTCCAATTGGTGATGAGCCGCACTTTGAATCATTGCAGGAATTGCCGTTTTTAAAGTTTCTCTGGCTTCTTCTGCTATTTTCTTGCCTCTTCTGCACAGTGATACAAAGAAACGATCGCCTTTTACGTCTCGATCGGGGGAAGGGGGATTTTCACTCGGTACATGTCCTCGAAAGTGAAGCTTTCTCTGACACTTCTCCATGAATTAAACCTTGCGTAGCGATCAAACTCAGGCCGCTTAAATTACAGGAAAAGGTATTCGGGAAGAAGTCGAGTCCCTTTCTTTACCTTAAAAGTATAAATAAAAAATCCGAGCTTTCTACTCTCGGATTAAATCGGTTCTGGTGGGGCGGCGAGAATCGAACTAATCAATAATTATCGGCTTTAAAGTCTGTAAATTTGTTTGGAACCATCAAAAAGACCATCATAAAAATCTCACTAGGTACGTACCCTTAGTGCTTTGTCTAATTCTTATTCTGACATTTTTCCTAACTCGGCTGAAAAAGCCCCGCAAAACCCCGCAAAGCCCCACAGTATTCTTTAAATTCAATGAGTTACATTTTTATTGTTTTGAATAAATCTACTTCGCATCTTTTTTGCTTCAAAAAATACAATTCTCTCGTAAAAACAGATTGCAACTTAGCATTTGATGATTAATTTTGTACTTTCTAAAAAGCGCTTGATTTGAGTCCCATTTACTTTAAATCAACTACATTTCGTAGCAATTTCTCTCTATTATGGAGTTACTAAAGCTTTATTTAAGGATAAGCAAATGAAAAAGTGGCGGTCAACTACTCTTTGTCTTTCAGGATACTTTGTTTTGACATATTTCAACTTAAATCCAGTTGCCTTTGCTGCTCCGGACGTAACGATTGACAGTGGGAAGCTGGTTATGCACGGAACATCTGCATGGATGAGCCACAATAAAAATGACCCTTACTTTCCTTGGGGTTCCGACGGCAAAGCGACATATGTCGATTCTCTCAATCGACAAAAAACTTTAGTTGTCAATGTCTCGGGTGATAGTTCTACTCCGAGGTATGTCCTTTTAGGGCGCTGGGATACTGGTATTTCAACGGACGGTCAGGTTTCTCTTAATTTAGCAGGGAATTCTGTCTTGACGGCTTCTGTCTTTGCGGTTCGGAATGACAATCTCGATGCAAATAGTGGAATAGTTAGTATTAGCGGGGAAAGTGGAGCAGTCGTTTCAACAGAGATGGTTGTGGGAGGATTGGGCGGTCTCGGTTCTGACTTAAAGTTAAGTGCATGCGGTAATATCGTCTCGATAAGCGGATTAATAACCTTTAAAGGTACGAACGGAGATACTATTATTTCAGGCGCACAGGCTGCGAAGGTTCAAAACAATAGGCTAACAGTTGACTCAGCAATTTTTGACTTAAAAGATACAAGTGAGAGCAGTAAAATTTTCGGAGGCCAAGGGACAGAGTACGCTGATTCTAATAATTTAATTATTAAAGATTCAGGGAAAATTTCTGCTGATTTTTTAGTCGGAGGATATGCGACAAACATTTCCACTAGAAACGAAGTAAATATCATTAATTCCACTGTAGAAACAACAGTTGTAGGCGGTCAATCCAAGAATAAAATAGTTTCAGAAAATACTGTCAACTTAAGTAACTCTAAAATTACAGGAAACGTTTACGGAGGTTTATCTGTTCGCGGTTTAGCTAACTCTAACGTGGTTGAAATTCATGAGGGAACAGCGGTTACCGGCAACCTTTACGGAGGCTACTCAGGTGTAGGGGATGCTAATTCAAATACCGTCAAAATCTTTAGCAGTGCTAGTTTATCAGGAAGTGTCTATGGGGGATTCTCCGAGAACGGAGCCGCTTCATCAAATAAAATTCATATTTCCGGTTCACCTGAGAACATTAATTTATCAAAAGTTGCTCTTTACGGTGGTAATCGTGGAACGGATAACTCATTGGAGATTGAAAGATGGTCCGGTGTAGTCGAAGGGATTGACAATTTCAATCGTATATCAATAACTGATGTTGCATGGAGGAACGGCAACGCTGTCATTTTAGCTGACTTTGTACAAGATTTATCTGCAACTGATGTAATGGTAAAGATGCATAACGTTGACGGAAGTATGGTTTTTGATACTGCAATACCTAAAGGAAATTATCCAACTTTCATGTATCTAATTAGACCTAAGGATATAACAGCCTCTCCGGATTATAAAATTACTCAAAGAGGTTGGGTACAATCGCAGACTCTTTTAAAAAAACGAGCCGGAGTAATTACGGCGGGAAATGTTGCGCTTTTAGTTGTTGAACCGCAACCGGTTATGCCTGATCCGGTTCCTCCTGAAGGAGCGAATCCACGTCCTCCAGAAGTCACTAATCCAATTCCTCCTGAAGTTATTAATCCTCTTCCTCCGATAGACGAAATTTTTCCCGGCACGTCAGGAAATCGTCCTAATGAACAAGTCCATATATTGAACGATTCAAGAGAAGCTTCTCTGAGCTTTGTTAATCAGGGTAATGATCATATGCTTAGTGTCTTGGATTCATTTTCTCTACATGATAGCGAAGGTATACAAACTTTTTTATCAAGTTACGGACAAATCTCAAAATATAAAGGGAATGATTCTTTGCGAATAAAATCGGTTAGTGTCATAGCTGGGCTCGGAGATCATTGTCAAATTGACTTTGGAAGTATTCAGTGGGGAGCGTTTGCAGAGTTTGGTTTCGGCAGTTACAAAACACATAACTCGTTCAGACATACAGAGTTGAAAGGCAGCGGGCACATTAAGTATTCAGGCCTCGGCTTTTTGGTTCGCTGGCATGCTCAAACTGGTCCTTATTTGGAAGGAGCAATTAGAGGCGGCAAATTAAAAACAACATTAAAAAATGGGATTATAGACACAGACAATTCAGCACTTTCCTACGGGTCGGGTTCCTTTTATTTTTCCGGGGTATTAGGAGCGGGTTATAGACGTAAAGTCGAAGACAATACTTTTACTGCTGGCACTCGTTACATATATGGGGTGTTCGAAGCGGATGACTTAAATATTGGAGACAACAGCTATCATTTTGCTTCTGTTGACAGTCACAGAGTTCAACTTAATCTGAGCATTAGGCACGACTTCTCCGAAAAGCTCATAGGAAGGGCTACTTTGACGGCCGAACGGGAGTTTGCCGGCTATACTAAAAATTCTGTTGACAAGATAAGAAGCGATGGTCAAGGTTTACGAGGAAACACAGGAGCATTAAGCGTGGCTCTGCTAAACAAAGCCACTAAAAACTTTTCCATTGAGACACGTGTTCGGGGTTCTATTGGTAAGTGTGAAGGCATTAGTGCAAAAATTCAAGCAAATTACTATTGGTAGTTAGAATTCTATGGGAGTGCGGAAGAAGAGAGGCGATGCACCCAAATCTGGGGCGCTTAACGCCTTTGTAAAGTTAATCCATATCATTCAAAGGGGTGTAACTCAAGGCACTTTTTTCAAATTGAAGAATTGCGCTGCATAATCGCAAGACGTTGTCTTTTATTTTTCCCTTTCAATAGTTGGTGGGAAAGCCGAATTTTAATTTTGCGAGAGAACCAATAAATCGATTCATGTGTATAAGTAAAAATCTTGAGGTTAGTGTAATGAGAAAATCCTCCTTAGTTGCGCCCTTTGTTTCTCTACTGACATCGTGTGCATTTTACTCCCCTTCTGGGCCACGACTTATTGGCGAGAAATACTATATGATCGGCGGCGAAGACTGTGCGTTATACAATCAAACCGAGGAACAAAAAAACGGAGAAATTTCTTGCTATGCCCCTGATGGAAGATTTACAGAAGTTCGTCATCAAATGACTTTACGAGAAATACAGGCATGGGCATTAAAACAACAAGTTGAAATAGAAAGACAAAAGCTTCAACAAATGCACGAAATTGCTAACAAAGCGAGACAAACTAGTTGTGTTCGGGTTGGTCATTTGCATAAGAGTTCATCTCACTAGCCTTGAGTAGAAACTCTGAGCTTTCCCAGCAAGTTGGAAGAGAGACATGAGAATAAATATTGAGATACTCCCTCGACGCTTCTTTATAGAAGCTTCGCTGGGTAGATCTTCTTAGGTTCTATTCCTCTCGTTTTTTAATTTGATATTTTCCTAACTCGGCTGAAAAAGCCCCGCAAAGCCCTGCAAATTATAGCGGTCATAAAAATTGAAGCTAAAAAACTTGCTTCTTTAATTAAAATGACCTCTAACAATGACTGAGATAGTCTCAAGAGGTTTACATGTCCAAAATATATGAATCAGATTTTGAAGAGGCGATTGTAGAAAAGTTAAAACAAGAAGGCTGGATGCATAGCAGAGGAGATGATATTAATCGCGGACTGGATGAAGCCTTGCTTACCGAAGATTTGAGAGATTATCTGGCAACCCTTCCCTTGCTTTCTCCTCTTACAGAGTCGGAGATACAAAGGATTATTGCAAACCTCAGAAATACAGCCTCAACAACAGATTACTTAACCTCTCGAGCTGTGTTTCAGTTGATTCAAAACGGATTTACATTTGAGCGCGATGATACTTCTTTGCCTGCTATCCATATTGATTACTTGAATTTTGACCGCACGGAAGGAAATATTTTCAAAGTAATTAATCAGCTGACAATGAGGGAAAGAGGTCAGGAAAGAAGGCCAGATGTACTTTTATATGTGAATGGGATCCCCTTGTGTATTATGGAATTAAAGAACCCTTCGGATGAAGGGGCAACTGTTTTAAGTGCTTGGGAGCAAATACATATTCGATACAAAAGGGATATTCCTTCTTTGATGAAGTATTGTGCTTTGTCAGTCGTTAGCGATGGCGGGGCTTCTTTGTTGGGAACACCTTTTTCTCAATTGGAGTATTACTACGCATGGAAAAAAGTCTCAAATGAGGAAAAAGCCTCTAAGGGATTGAAAGAAATCGACACGCTTATTCGAGGAGCCTTGAGTCCTCAAAGAATTCTTTCTTTACTAAGAGATTTTCTATTTTTCCCTGACATTAAGGAGGCTCAGCAAAAAGAACTGGAATTTGTTTGCCGCTATCCTCAATATTTTGCTACGCAAAAGCTTTACGCCAATATCCTTGCTCATTTAAAGACGAAAGAAGGGGGAGACGGTAAAGGTGGAACATATTTTGGCGCCACTGGTTGCGGAAAAACAATGACGATGCTTTTTCTTGCCAGACAGTTAGCCAAACGCACAAATCTCAACCCTACCATCCTCATAATCGTAGATCGAGAAGATTTAGAGACCCAAACTGGTAAGCAGTTTATGGCTGCTACTGATTTTCTCGGCGATCAGTCAATAAGAGCAATCGCGAGCAGAGATGATTTAAAGAAGGAATTATCGGTAAGACAAAGCGGTGGAGTTTTTATTACAACAGTTCAGAAGTTTTGTGAGGAAACAGGTCTTTTGTCTGAACGCTCAAATATTATTTGTTTAAGTGATGAAGCTCATCGGACTCAGATAAGTTTAGGAAGGACTATTAAAGTCGATAAAGAGAAGAAAATAGTTTCAGAGCACAAGGGATTTGCCCAATTTCTTCATGACGCATTTCCTAATGCAACCTTTGTTGGTTTTTCCGGGACTCCCCTGGATGAAACTATTCAAGTATTTGGCGGCATCGTTGACAGCTATTCCATGCAGCAGTCTGTAGAAGACGGAATCACTGTTCCTCTTCATTATGAGGCTCGTTTAGCCCGAGTATTTCTCAATGAAAACCAAGTAAAAGAGATTGAAGATTATTACAGTGAATGTGCAGAGGATGGAGCAACGGAAGAGGCTATAGAGAAAAGCAAGCGTGCCATGTCAAGCATGGAATTAATTCTTGGAGATAAAGACAGATTAAAGAGACTGGCAGCAGATTTGACGACTCATTATGAAAACTTTATTTCTGAGAAACCCGATCTCGTTCAAAAAGCGATGATTCTTTGTTCGAATAGAACTATCGCATACGATCTTTACAAGGAGATCGCAAAGCTGAAACCTGATTGGATTACAGAACGACGGGCGCCGGATGAGCTAAAGTTTCAGACGCCTGAACAGAAAGCAGAATTAGAAACACTGGATGCAATACCAAAATTAAACCTTGTTGCTACCCGTTCTCCCAACGATCCTAAAGAGATGTTTGAACTTTTGGGCGATAAGAAGCACCGTCAGAAGTTGGATAGATTGTTTAAAAACCCGAAGTCTAATTTCCAAATAGCCATTGTCGTGGACATGTGGATTACGGGTTTTGATGTTCCTTGTTTAGCTGTTCTCTATAACGACAAACCACTAAAGCGTCATACGTTAATTCAGGCGATATCGAGAGTAAACAGAAAGTATCCGGGCAAAGAGTTTGGGCTGGTTGTCGATTACCTTGGTATTCGCAACAATATGAAAAAGGCGTTAAAAATATTCGACGATGGTAAAGAGATGGTCGACCCAGTGCGGCTCGACCCGATTGAAGAAGCAAAAGAGGCTTATAAGGTATTTGCAAACACGCTAATGACATTAAAGGAATTGTTCCACGAATTTGATGCTTCTAACTTCTTTAAGGAACAAGGCATTAAAAGGTTCGAGTGTTTACAGGAGGCAGAAGACTTTGTTCTCCAGCAGCCTCCAACCGGGGAGAAAGATTCTGATGGTAATGAGATAAGTTTTGTAAAGTTATTCTCTTCTTTAGTCAAGAGGCTCAGAGCATCTTATTCAATCTGCAAGAATTCGGAAGAACTAAGTGAGCAAGAGATCGACTGGGCCCACTTTTTTATGACCGTACTGAGTTTAATTGCAAAAACAACAGCAACCGGAATCAGCGTTGAAAAAATGAATAAGACGGTTGAATCGATGGTCCATGCTGCATTGCAATGTAATGGAGTTGAATCAGTTTTGAACGCAAAGAAAGCCGAGGAGATTTTTTCAGAGGGTTTTCTTAAAGAGCTCGAAGAACAAGTTAAACCCAACACCCGCTTTCAATTGCTGGTGAAAATGCTCCAAAAAGAGATTCGAGAGTACGGCAAAACGAATGGACTGAAAGCTAGAGAATTTTCTGAGCGCCTAAAAGAGATAGTGGAGCGTTATAACAACAGAGATCATCTGACCTTCGCCGGTGAAGTAGCTACCGACGTGATTAATGACGTAATTGCACTTGCGACAAAAGTTCAGGAAGACAGAGTTTCTTTCCAAAAGCTTGGAATCACATTTGAGGAGAAAGCGTTCTACGATATTTTGCAATCCCAGAGGGAAAAGCATAAGTTTGAGTACTCTGAAGAGAAGATGATTAAGTTAGCCAGAGAGATTAAAACACTCATTGAGTATGTTCCGACAGCTAATTGGCTGGACAACAACAATCTGAGAAATCAAGTTCAATTCGATCTGACTGCGCTTCTGTATGAGAACGGTTATCCCCCAGACTGGAACAGGGAAGTTTTTGAAAAGGTCATCGAGCAGGTCGAAAATTATAAGAAATATCAGTAAGAAATAAATGGCAGAGAAAGTAAAAAAGGTAAAAAAAACAAAGGTCGCAAAAGAGCTGAGCTTGGAAGATATTCTGTGGAACTGCCGTGATATATTGCGCAGTAAGGCTTCTCTAGCTACACGTAGAGACATCATTCTGACTTTGGTTTTTCTAAAGTTTGTCGGAGAGAAACGCAATCAGCAAAGAGAACTTATCTCTCAAGAGATAAGGGCCAGGAATGAAAAGAATAAAGTAATTGAGAGTAAGAGACCTATCCCTGAGGAAGCTTTCCTAGAGGCTGATTTCAGCTACCTAAAAAACGGAGTCTTTTCTCTTCCGACTGAGTGCCGCTGGGAGACTATTCTGAACATTGAATCCAATCAGCTTGCTTTAGCACTTGACAACATAGTAGCAAAGCTTGACCGCGAGGAAAAATCTCTGCGCGGGGCACTTCCGCAGAAAATTTTTACAGACTCCCGCATTGAAGGTAAAGTCCTTAAGGCGTTAATTGATGAAATTAATAAGATTAGTTCCGAGAAATTTCATGAGAAGGACTTAATCGGACGAGTATACGAATATTTTCTCCAGGCTTTCTCAATTAATGCCGATAAAGAGGAAGGAGAGTTCTACACTCCGCACTCAATTGTTGAGTTGATATCTGCACTAATTGAACCCTATGACGGCACTATTTACGACCCATGCTGCGGGTCCGGGGGTATGTTTATTCAGGCCGCAAAGTTTGTTGAAGCTCACGGCGGCAGAAGAGAGCATGTGACAGTGTTCGGACAGGAGAGTCAGCCTGAGACTTATCGCTTAGCCAAAATGAACTTAGCTGTACGCGGGATATCCGCAAATCTAGGAGAACTGCCGGTTTCTACGTTTTCGAGCGACCAGCATAGAACGCTTAAAGCCGATTACATCATGGCAAATCCTCCTTTCAATCTAAAAAAATGGAGGGAGAAACAAGAACTGTTATCTGATGTGAGATGGTCCGGTTATGGTGTTCCTCCTGTGGGTAATGCCAACTATGCATGGATTCTTCACATGCTTTCTCATTTAGAGGTAACAAGAGGAGTAGCGGGGTTTCTTTTAGCTAACGGGGCATTAGGTGATGAAGACTCTTTAGAGATAAGAAAGAAGCTCATTGAGAACGACAAGATAGAAGCCATTATTATTCTCCCGCGTCAGATGTTCTACTCCACGGATATCAGTGTGACTTTATGGATTCTCAATCAAAATAAGAAAGGCGGAATTTATCACAAGCGAAATCTCAGGAATCGTGAAGGAGAAATTCTGTTTGTCGATCTTAGGACTTGGAATCAGAATAAGTACGAAAAGAACTTTGTCCAGTTTTCTGAGGACCAAATCCAAAAGATAGTAAGCATTTATCAGCAGTGGCAACAATACGGGTTGGACGATTCAAAAGAGTTTGCGGCGCCGGAGTTGTATCGCTCTGTTTCAAAGAAAGAAATCGAAGAAAACGGGTATTCCTTAGTGCCCAGTCGCTACATCGAATTTGTAGATCGTGACCAAGATATTGACTATCAATCCATAATGAAGGAGACCTCAATAAAGGTCTCCGAGCTTCTGTGCCGACAAGCTGAAAATCAGGATGCATTAGCGAAGGCGTTTAGGGAGCTTGGTTATGGAGAATGAATTTGATGTTCTAATGGAGTCTTTCCCCAAAAGGAAACTTCGAGATTTCATAGAGCCAATAAACAAAAGAAATAGTCATCTTCAGTATGGGCCTGAACTTATCGAAGGAGTAAATAATCTTGGAGAGTTTGTACCAACTAAGGCTCAAATTGAAAATGTTGATATGAGACCTTATAAATTGGTCGAAAAAGGAGATTTTGTATACAACCCCTCTCGATTGAGCATTGGTTCTTTGGCTTACAGAAGAAATGGGAAAAAATGTATAGTTTCCCACCTGTATGTTGTTTTCCGGATAAAGCCTGGGTTTTCGAATGTTTTACTTTCTGAATTTTTGTTGCTTTATTTCCGCAGAAACGAATTTAATAGAATGGTTGACTACCACAATTACGGAAGTCAAAGAGCTGAGTTTGGGTTTAAAGATATCGGAGAATTCAAAATCCCGCTGCCTCCGATCGAGGTGCAGAGGGCGTACGTTAAAGCCTATCAGGGGTTGACTACGCTCATTGAACAGAATGAATCATTGGTCAAAGAACTTGAAAAGACTGCTCAGGCTTGTATTGTTGAGTGCCGCGAAAAGTGGCCGATGGTGGAGATTCGTCCTTATCTATCAAGTTTTGAAAGAAAAAACACAGACGGACGTGATCTCCCTTTTATGGGTATAAATAGAGACAAAGAAATTGTTCCTACTACGGCAAATACAGAAGACATAAACCCAAAGAAATATTTGGTCCTAGAAAAGGGCGAGTTGGTATTTTCGGGGATGCAAACGGGTAGAGATATCTGCATTCGCATCGCTCTATCTAAGTTTAGTTCTCCCGTGCTCCTGTCTCCGGCATATACAACATTTAAAGTTAAAGAAGAGAAAGGCCTTCTCAGCGAATACTTATTTTTGAACTTTAAGTCGAACGAAATGGATAGATTAGGCTGGTTCAAAAGTGATTCAAGCGTTAGAGCAAACTTGGATTGGGAAAGGTTCTGCGAGATAAAAATCCCGCTGCCTCCGATCGAGGTGCAGAGGGCGTACGTTAAAGCCTATCAGGGGTTGACTACGCTCATTGAACAGAATGAATCATTGGTCAAAGAACTTGAAAAGACTGCTCAGGCTTGTATTGTTGAGTGCCGCGAAAAGTGGCCGATGGTGGAGATTCGTCCTTATCTATCAAGTTTTGAAAGAAAAAACACAGACGGACGTGATCTCCCTTTTATGGGTATAAATAGAGACAAAGAAATTGTTCCTACTACGGCAAATACAGAAGACATAAACCCAAAGAAATATTTGGTCCTAGAAAAGGGCGAGTTGGTATTTTCGGGGATGCAAACGGGTAGAGATATCTGCATTCGCATCGCTCTATCTAAGTTTAGTTCTCCCGTGCTCCTGTCTCCGGCATATACAACATTTAAAGTTAAAGAAGAGAAAGGCCTTCTCAGCGAATACTTATTTTTGAACTTTAAGTCGAACGAAATGGATAGATTAGGCTGGTTCAAAAGTGATTCAAGCGTTAGAGCAAACTTGGATTGGGAAAGGTTCTGCGAGATAAAAATCCCGCTGCCTCCGATCGAGGTGCAGAGGGCAATAGTTGCTTTATATAGATGCGCTGAAGAAGCCAGAAAAATCGCATCAGAAGCAAAGGAACTTCTAAAAAAAGCTTGTCCGGCAATGGTTCAAAGCGCTGCTCATCATAAAACAGGAGTGATTCAATGAGGGATTTAGACCGGAAAAGCCTTGAAAAGGCAAAAGAATTGTTCGCATCCGGCGCCATAAATAAGTTTGAAATTGGCTCTTTCAAAGGACTCCAACAGATTCATAAGTATTTATTTGACGGACTATACGATTTCGCAGGAGAGGTTAGACAGCAAAATATTTCCAAGAGTGGCTTTAGGTTTGCAAATGCGCTTTATCTTGTGGAGGCTCTTTCAAAGATTGAACTAATGCCGGAGAACTCTTTCGAAGAGATCATTTCCAAATACGTAGAAATGAATGTTGCTCATCCTTTTATGGAGGAAAATGGTCGCTCAACCCGCATATGGCTTGATCAAATTTTGAAAAAGCGTCTTGGAAAAGTTGTTGATTGGCAAAAGGTTAATAAAACGCTGTACCTTCAGGCGATGGAAAGAAGTCCGATTAATGATTTGGAATTAAGGTTCTTGCTTCAGCAGGCATTGACAGAAGATGTTGATAACAGAGAAATGATTTTTAAAGGCATCGAACAGTCTTACTACTACGAAGAACCGTAAGGAGGGGAGAAGATGGCAATTCAACAAACACTCAATGTAGTTAGTTTTTTCAAAAATCTTTCAGAAAATATGCTTGAGTTATTTATCAAGCGCAAAGGACTTGAGTTAGATATTCAAACTTTAAAAAGCGAAAATGGACAACAGTATTGGGAAGATTCTGTTGATGAAGATAAACGCAATGACTGTCGCTTGGATTGTGGTGAGATTGCAAAGCTATGCACAGAGAACGGCCCCACCTTTATAGTAGAGGCGATTAACTATTCAAGCCTTTCCAAAGAAGACAAAGAAAGTATCGAACGATCACTTGAGACGCTTGAAGCTATTCAAGATAAGGCAGTTTGGCTGTATTTAAACCATAGAGACCTCTTAGACAAAGCGGGAAAATTTTGTTTTGTTGATGAGATTCGTGACACTGCATGGAAAAGGCGTAAAGGTTTTGATACAAGAACGCCTTTAACGGATAAAGAATCTCAGAGATTGTTTTCAAAGGAACTTTCTGTTTATTTTCATGACAAAAAGAAGAAGGGAAGACACTGCGTAACTGAATTTCTAAAGCGTGACGGCACATATTTGTTCTTTGCTCATCAAGAGGATACAGCGGTCAGAGAAAATCAATTCGATGCTGACCGGATGTCTTCGGTAACGAGAAAACCTGAATATTTAGTCGTTTTTTCTTTTACTCCGCGGGAAGGTTTGCTGGAAGTTTGGGGAGAAAGTCTCGGGAAAAGTGTCGTGACGCTGTATAAAATTTTTGCACAGACACTCTTGGACCTCGAGAAATTGCCACCGGAAAACCCAGAAAGCAATTACGATCTTCAAAAAGTGATGACTCAAAGGCTTCAGTTCAATTTGATACGAGCTCGGAATTTGAGGAGCCTTGTTCTTACCGAGATTCAGTTGGTCAATATAGAGGATAGTCGCAGGTACATTTCGATTAAATCCAATCGAGATGAAAGCGCCCTTTATGAGGAATTTGATAAGAGAGTTCCGAGAGAAATCAGGGGTCTGTATGTAGTAGACGCTCTGAGATTCAAGGCGGTATTTGAGGCCAAAAAGATAAACGGACGCTCTAGACGTTTCTCACTCAAATTTCCCAATGAATGTACTTTGGGACTCGATAATGATGCAGAGGAATTGAAGAGAGTGCTTGTAGACAGTGGATTGGAATACAAGAAGGACAATGCCTGATCTTCTCTCTTTTCTCATTCAAAATTGTCTCCACGATCCAAGAGGAGACGCCAAAATAGATATTTCCTCAAAAGAGCTTGAAGAAAACTTTGAGCCGGCTCAGGTTACTTATCTAAAGGGACAGGGTTTATTAGAACCGGCGCCGGCTCCTGCTTTTTTGAGATGTTCTTACTGCGGCCGCTCTTGCACGGTAGATGTTATTAGAGATTCGGGAAGGTACATTCTATTTTGTGAAGATTACAGCTCTCCGCGAGAGTTAGAGAGCAAGGAAATAGAGAGGTGGAGATTATCTCTCTTAGGGCTTGGACGGTTCATTGCCGATAATCTCAGAAGTACTTTCGTAAATGCTCCTAACGAAAACGGAATAAAAATTTGCATATGCGGCGGCTATGAGTATCTTCTCGAAAAAGAAAAAACGAATTGGATATTGAGAATTGAATCAGCAAGGCTTTTGCTTCCTGACCTTTTCTTGTGGAAAGCCAAACGGTATCAAATCAACGAAAACAAGCTTAAACAGGCGTTGGAAGGACTTGTTGAATATAAAGTTCCCAAGATAAAATGGACGAAAGCGAGACTACAAGAACTGGTTGACCGAAAAACAGCACTACAGAGAAGTGGAGAGCGGGCCTTTCTTAAGGTCCTGTCTACTGAATACGGTATTTCTGTTACAGCAATTCAAAATGCTTTGAATAAAGCAAAAGAGAAAGGGATAAAACCTCAATTAGCTAACGCATTTAAAATATATTAAAAACAAATAGTTAATATACAACTTTACTTACAACTAGGTTGTACGCATCTAATTGACGTCATGTTCAACAGACTTCTAAAGGAGTCCAAACATGACTTTAAAGATATTAAGAGCTCCACAGGCTCAGCAAGTAACAGGGCTTCCTCGTTCAAGCTTCTATTCTCAGATCAATAAAGGCCTGCTTCCCCCATCGATTCAGCTTGGCCCCCGCAGTGTCGGATGGGTTGAAAGTGAAATCAATGCGGTCAATGCCGCCCGGATTCTGGGTAAAAACGACGAAGAAATCAAATCACTGGTCATGCGGTTAGTGAAAGAGCGTGTTCATTTGGCAGAAGGAGCGGCAAATGTCTAGTTCTGTCAATCCCCTTTCTCCTACCATTTTTTCTTCACAATCGATTGAGGTATCCAACCATGAATTTCTTGAAAGCATTTTTTTCAGCGCACCCGAACTTAATGGAACCGACTGTGCTCCTGTGTGCGTTTCTTTTAGCCGTTCTCCCGCAACTGCTCGTTCTGCTGATTGGTATGGCTTTGCTTGGAACAAGGTGAATGAGCCAAAGGATGTTAAGTGCAATTCGTACTTCTCTATCTCGGCTTTCCAGCCTGACGAAAACGGGGAGTACCGAAGAAAGAAAAGTCAGTTCGTCGGTCAATTCGTTGTCGCCTTTGACGATGTAGTCGCTCAAACGGTAGAGGGCAAAACCAAAGCTCAGATTCCGTGGAGCCAGATCAAGTTAGCTCCGTCATGGGTATTAGAGACTTCAAAAGGGAATTATCAAGTCGGATATATTTTGGATGAGCCGATTACTGACGTACGAACAGCGGACGCACTAAGCAAAGCGATTATTCGGAAAGGATTAAGTGACCCTGGCGCCGGCGGCCCGTCTACAAGGTTAATGCGTCTTCCCTATGCATCCAATACCAAAGCGGAACCGTCTTTCAGGTGTCAAATGAGACATTGGGCGCCTAAAACCAAATATAGCTTTAAGCAGTTTATGGACGCTTACGGCATCTCTCTGTCTGATGCTAAGAAAGCAAAAGCACCGCTGCCGGCCAAAGCAAAAACGGTGCACCTCGCTTATGACGGTAATGCAGTTTGGAAGCCAAAACCATCGATCAATATTGTAGTGGATTCTCTCGGGGAAAGAGGACTGATTAAGTCGGCGATAGAACAGGGAAAGTATGACATTACTTGTCCGTGGTGTGAAGAACACACCGATCAGGTTGATTCCGGCGCCTGCTATTGGGAGCCCGATGATGAACACCCTATCGGCTCATATAAGTGTCAGCACGCTCACTGTCAGAAAAAAAATATTTCCGACCTTTTAGAGTTTCTCGGAATTGAGGCGGAAGACGCATATATGAAGGATCGAATCTTTGTGAATCCGGGAGAAATAAATAGAATCGTGGAAGCCGGCGAAAGAATTCTTGCGCAAACCGGTTTGTTTTACCAAAGAGCCGGACGAGTAGTCACGATACATCAGCAGCAGGGAAGTCCGGTACTCAAGGAACTTAACATCCACGATCTTTCAATTGAGATGGCAAGGCTATCTCGTTGGCAGAGATACGACGGGAGAGTCAAGAAGAGTGTTCCGATTGACCCCTCTACTAAATGTCTGACAACCCTCCTTGAAAATCAAAAACATAGTTTTCTCGAAAGCATTGAGGGAATTACTCAACAACCGATTATTCGAAATGACGGCTCAGTCATTTTTGATACAGGCTATGACGAAGTAACAAAACTCTATGCTTGTTTTGACACAGAAAAATTCAAGGTAAAGGATAAGCCAATTTACACAGACGCACTGGAAGCAAAGAAGGAACTTGAAACTTTATTGGAGGAGTTCCAGTTTGAAGATGCTGTTGATGAATCAGCTGCACTCTGCGCAATGCTGACTGCTTCAATAAGGGCTCAGCTTCCGTATGCTCCGATGTTTTTAATAAAAGCTCATCAGCCGGGGACGGGAAAAGGAGTTTTGTCAGAGTTGATATCGTTATTTGCCACTTCTGCCAATCTTTCTCCGCTTCCTTTTCCAAAAGAATCAACAGAATGCGAAAAACTTTTGCTGGCGGAACTCCTTAAGGCGCCGGCCGTCCTGTTTTTCGACAATATTACGTCTGACTTGTATCCTCACAAGAGTCTCTGTTCTGCAATTACCTCTGAAACCCTGACCGGAAGAGTCTTGGGGGAATCAAGAACTGCAATGGTTGGAACTCGAACGCTTTTTCTTGCCAACGGCAATAATGTTGTTCCTGTCGGAGATATGACAAGGCGCACTATTCCGATTAATCTCGATGCAAGAGAAGAATTCCCTGCATCACGAGAGTTTAAGAATCCGGACTTAATTAACCAGTTAAAACAAAATAGACATCATTATGTCAGCTGTGCACTCACAATCATTTCGGCTTGGATCAAAGCAGGAAAACCAACTACGCAGTGCAAGACTTTGAATTCTTTTGCCCGATGGTCCGAACTATGCCGGCAGCCCTTGTTGTGGTTGGATATGGAAGATCCCGCAGGGAACGTTTTTTCGACAATGGCAGAAGACCCGGAAAGAGTTAATGCAGGAAGAGTCTTCAACGGCTTGGAGCGTGAATTCGGAGGGACCCCGTTCACAGTTAAAGATATTTTTCAGCGAGTTAATAGTTCTGTTGATTCAACAATCTTAAGAGAGCCACTTGAGGATGTAGGCTGTTTCGACGGCTATTCAATAAATCGCAGCCGCCTTGGTTGGTGGTTAAGGAAAAAAGTCGGCTGGACAGTTGATGGTATTCGATTAAATCTGGTCTCAGTAGATACTCACACCAAGCAACCTAAATATCAACTTTCTATCAACAAGCATCGGAAGTAAACAACTATGGAAAAGACATATCAACTAAGACGCTTAAACGCGGTTAAGCATGGCATTCTTTCTAAAGAAGCAGTCCTGCCGCATGAGTCCAGAGAAGAATTTGAAGACTTGTTGACTCAGTACGAAGCTGATTTTGTTCCTGCCAATGCTACCGAGAGAACTTTAGTAGAAGAGTTGGCAAGTATCGTATGGCGGAAGAAACGCCTTCTCAAGGCAGAAAACGCCAAAATTAACAACGGACTTTCAAACGTCTTGAATCTCTCTCAAAGGCTTTTAAATAGCTCGGTTCCCTTGTCTTTGCATATTGAGGATGAGAAAATCGAGGCAAGAGAATTTCTGAAGCTCTCAACAGAGGAGCTGGAAGAAAAACGTAAAGAGTTGGAAACCGAAGAGCAAAAGAGAAAGCAAGCAGAAGAAATTCTTTCGCAAGGCGGGAAAAACTGCACAAAAAGGGCGGCAGCGTGCCTCGGGGATTTTTTGCTTAATCTTTGGTATTCGGATGAATATGTTCAGCACGATAGGTACGGACTGACGGTGTTCCTATCAGGAAAAGCAAAAACGGCAATTGAAGAAATCCTGGTGGTTGCCAATCATGTCTCTGAAATCAAAGAACAGGCATTGGGAAATGCAATAAATCAAGTAAATTTTGATTCATTTGCCAGATATGAAGCTCATTTGGATCGTAAATATGAGCGGACACTGGCTATGCTTATCAAGTTAAAGAGTCTTTCCGGAAATACTCCTCCGACCCCGTAAACCAAGGCTTTGTGGTGTCTAAAGGAAAAATTGATTATGGAATTAACAAGAGATTTGGGAGAAAATCGGATGGGCGGATATGGAAGTGGTCGTGTCGGGGAGCGAGAACTGATTACAAATCTTCGCTTTTTAGATGTTCGCTGGATGAATAAGCACGGTTTATTGAAAAACAAAGGAGTTAAAACAATCAATTGGAGCCGTAATGGTAAACCATGGGGGAAAATGGAAATCCTGGTTGAAGCAGACAACATTCATCTGATTTACAAAGAAAGCCGCAATGACGGACCTTGGGAGGATAAGGACGTAGAAATCAAACTGCAGAAAACTCCGTGTCGTTATGGCGGCTTCCAGTATTGGTTTGAGTGTCCGGTCTGCCGGCACCGTGTCTGCTCGGTATACCTGTCTGATACTTGGTGTTGCAGGCACTGTGGACACTTAGCCTATCCATCAGAGAATGAGGATGAACTTGAGAGGTTACGCAGTAAGGCCCTTAAGCTCAAAGAAAAGCTGGGAAGCGAATACTGGATCAAGCCAAAGGGAATGCATCAGAAAACCTACGATCGTTTGAGAGAGACTCTTTTGGAGGCAGAAGTGAAAGCCGACGAAGCCTTTGATGAAAAAGTGAAGCGGTTAAATCAAAGGATAATGTCGTTTGGTAAAAACAACCCCTAGGGGCGGGTTAAAAGTAAAGAGGGAGTCACTCAAGACCGTGTGGCTCCTTAATTTTTTGTATGTGCAAAATTGAGATTTTCTAAAGGCAGAAAAAGTTGCGGGGTTTTCTACAAAAGCCCCATAATGTAACTCATTGAATTTAAAGAATACTGCGGGGCTTTGCGGGGAGTTGCGGGGCTTTTCCCGCAGGATTGGAAAAACTGTCAAAAAAACTGTTTTTATTATCAGTCACGATAAAAGTATCTTGACAGTTTTTTCATTTGGCTAAACAAAACCCTGCATCTCCCCGCAAGTGGATAAATTTTTCATTAAATCAAGGGGTTGTAATGCAGGGCTTTTAAAACCAAATCCCTGCAAAAACACAGAGAACTTGCCATTGCGGGAAGCGGGGCTATTTCTTCAATTGGCTGTAGCAGTACTTTCCCCAGCAATCCATGATGAAGCGTCGTTCTTTCTCTAATTTGGCACGGTCATAGGCTCCGTTATAAGCATCGTTCTTTGAATGCAGTAAACATAATTCGACAGCTTCCTGGTCAAATTTTCTATTATTGCCTAATTCATCGTCCTTTGCCCAAGTGCGGAATGTGGCCCGCGCGGTGCCGTGGACGGTGATAGTGCATGGACCTCCTGTCTTTTCTGTCTTGTGCGGATCTATCCAGCCGATACCGTCTTCAGCAAGCTTCTTTTCGTGAAGCCCTCGTAGAAACATATTGATTCCGCAGTCTGACAGATGAGAGCCCCTATTACTAGGGAAAACTAGTTCTGTATTGTTAAATCGAGGTAGATTTTTGAGTAGGTTCAAAGCTTGCTTAGAAAGGAAGATTGTTCGGTCCCTATTGGGTATTTTTATTTTGTCGTGTTCTATCGGGATTACCCAAATGCCTTTCTCCAATTCAAATTCATCCCAAAGGGCGAATCTAACCGCTTTAGAGCGGGTTGCAGTCAGAATAGAGAATTCACAAGCACGAGCAGAAATGGAGTTATAAGAATGAATCTCGGCCATTAGCTTAGGAATATCTTCAACAGGACATGAAGCATAATTTTGTCTTTCTTTCTTGTTCTTTTGTAAAGGTTCCAACAGGACGCCTAAGGTGCCGTCCATCTGCGCTGGATTTTCTTTGTCCTTCCTTTTTTTTAATGCGATAGCCCACTGAAAAATCTGTCGTAAATAAGTTTTCACTTTCTTAGCAGTGCTTGGCTTTGTTTGCCATATAGGTTCAAGGATTATCCTCACTATCTCGGGATTAATTTCTTCAATGTTTTTTTGTCCTATAAACGGATAGACGTTTCTTTCTAAGATTTGTATGGTGCACTTTGGTTCCCTGATATTATTAATCCAGTAGCCGTGACTTTCCCGATCTTCTATCCATTGCTTGGCAACATTCGAAAAAGTTAATTCTCGGCTTTCTTCCGCCTGTTTTTGATCTTCAATCGCTTTTTGTTTGTTTTTTCTCTCTTCTTTTCTTTCTCTGATCGGGTCTTTCCCAGAATCAATCTGCTGCCAAGTATCAAAAGCTTTTTTTCTGGCTTGAGCAAGGGAGAGTTGGGGATAGCAGCCAAGAGAGAAATCGTGGCGGCCATACTCATCGGAGTACCTTAAAAAAAATCGGCTTTGTGTGTCTGTCTTCTTAAAGTAAAGGCCTTTAACTCCTCCGACATTGTGCACTCCATTTTTTAAGTTTTTTAATTGTAATGCTGTTAATTCAGGAACCCTTTTAGGCATTGATCTGTCCTCTATTTATGATGGTCTTTTTGTATTTTACAACTTTGAACTCATAAAACCATCATAAAAACCATCACAAAAAGCAGGATTTAGTTAGATTTTCTTAGACAGTATTGGATAATAAAGCGTGACAACTACTTGATTTAAATAAAAATCCCAGTCATCTTTGGATGTCCTGGGAATTCAAATTGGTGGAGGCGGCGAGAATCGAACTCGCGTCCAGAAGTTATCAACAACAGCCTCTACGTGCGTGTCTAATTCATTTTAGTTCTCACTGTTATCTCTGCAAATTAGCGATGCCGGACAACAGCCAGTTGCTGAACTTCGCCAGCTTCGTCACAACTCCAAAACTGACTAGCTTTTATAGTATGTCGCTGCCGCTGCTTTCGCAGCCCGATCTAAAAGCGAACCGGTTGCAGCGTCTCGCCTAATTAAGCGGCGAGAGCGAAACGCTCATCGTTGGCGTTTAATTTTTCGTAAGTGGTTTAGCGAGGGACTCACACCTCGGCACGCGTCCAATCATCTCATGACCCCTGTCGAAACCAGGTCGCCCCCACGTGCTAATATTCCAGTATATTTCATGTTGGAGTATCTGTCAAGTTATTTTTATTGCTGGAGTTCGAGTTTAACGCCAGCAGTATTTCCGGCATTGTCAATGACATCACCGGCCACCACGAACAGACGGTCAGGTTTGATCTTTTCTTTGTTAATCAGATAATTTCTAACGGCTTCTGCTCTTCTTGTTGCTAATTCCTGCAGATCTTGCGTCGGTACTCTGATGTTCTGCATTAAGAAGTCCATCATTTCCTGAGGTTTATCTGTCTTCGGCTTATTCGGAGCATCGCTTTCTTTGAAAAGATTCCTAATGGCTTGGTTCATTTGAACCGGCGTCAATTTCTTCGCATCCGTAGAACTTGTACTGTCACGGTAAATTGAGAAGATCATTTGTCTCATTAAGCGTTTTTCTTTGAGACCTTTTTCATCCAGAGCAGTATTGCCGATGCCGGTAATTTGAATCTTGATGCCTGGTCTTTCAGTCATGGCTTTGCCGACAACGGCAAGAGCTTTTTCAGTCTGATCGTTCAAACGGGCTGAGCCGGTTACGAAGGCAAGATTATTCAAATCAAGATTTTCTCCTCCGAACATCGAGCCGATAAGAGCAAACGGGGCTGTTACAGCTTTCGTAATTAAGTTGACGATTACCTTGACGATAATGCCGCCAACAGAGAATTCAGGATCATTCAACGAACCAGTGACCGGAAGGTTCAAATCAATTTGCCCGGATCTGTCCTGAAGCAGAGAGACTGCTAAGCCCACCGGCAAAGTTTCTTTTGCTTTCGGGCTGACGGCTCCGAATTCAAGTTTGTTAATTACGATGTTATTGGTGGATGTCAGTTCTCCATTGTCAATTTTATACGCCCCTTTGTATGTCACCTGGCCTTGTTTAATCGGATAGCCGGTAAATTCAACTGAGTAAGGCGAGAGGATCGGCATATTCAGAGAAGTGACCGAACCGTCTAAGTTTAGAGATAACGATTTAGCAAACGGAGCAATGGAGCCTTTCGCACTCATCGGCGTTCCGTTAAGGTTACCGGTGACATCTAGATTAGCCGGTGTTCCTTTAGCAGTCGTAAAGTCTGTGAGACTTCCTTTAAGAGCTGATAAGTGAAGAGTGAATTCAGGTTCCATTGCGCTGTCTTTGTAGAAGACAGATCCATTGTTAATGGATATCTTGTCCAGGGTAATGCTGGGAAGTCCGGACGAAGTGCCTGAGGCTTTAGAATTGCTTGTCTTAATCGTCGCTTTTGCGGAAGACGCTGTTTTCACAGGAGCTTTGCTCTCTGACTTAACCAGAGTCTCGATATTGAATTTGCCCTTGGCACTCTTTGCAATATAGAAAGAAGGAGAAGATAAGGCAATGTTCTTAACGACAAGGGATAGCTTTGAGTCACTTGAGAAATTAATTCCCGTTACTTTTAGATCTTGCCACTTAGCAAAGGGTGTTCCTGGTGCATCCGTCAGGTTAATGGAAGTTGCTTCAGAATTTCCATTGAAGGTAATCTCTGGAGCTGATCCTCCTAATTTCACCGCAACATCACCTTGACTTGTCAATTGACCGTTGACGACGTGGGCATTTGTAAACTGCTTGATATAAGGAGTTAACTCAGCGAGATGGAGTCCTTTAACCGATTCCTTCAGGTTAAGTTTGAACGGAGATAGGTTGAAGGATCCGGATGCATTCAAGCTTCCGCCAAGAGCACCGAAAGATGCTGTAAAGGCTGAGGACGTGCCCGGCTGACTAGACAGTCCCGAAACCGTAGCTGCAAGGTTAGAAATGGTCTTGCTGAAGTTAACGGTCTGATCATTAAATTGAATCTGGCCGTTGGAGACCGTGGTTTTGCCAATATTCCAATAAACCGCAGGAGTGGGCTCGGCTTTAGCCGCAGTCTTAGGTGTAGCGGTTTGCGCAGTCGAGGATGAGCTCTTAGTCAGCTTGTCAAAATTAAACGTACCATCGGAGAACCTAATAACGTTCACAGAAGGTCCTTCCAATGCGATATCTCCCAAAGCAATGGAAATATTCTTTCCGCTCTTCACGTCGATATTGCTGACATTCAAAGAATTCCATTTAGCGACCTGAGCATTGTTAGCATCAGCAACTGCCACGGAAGACGCCCCCGCGCTTCCTGTAAACGCAATGTTAGGCGTCGCCTGACTTAAATCAAGAGTAATCTTGCCTTGATTAGAAAGTTTGCCGTCATTAATCTTGGCCGCCACGAAGGGACTGATATACGGCATTACTTTAGGAATACTCAGATCTTTTGTGTTTTCTTCAATGTTGATTAGCAAAGGCGTGAGACCTACGTCACCTTTTGCTTCGATATTTCCATCAAGAACATTCAAATTAGCTTCAAAGTTAGCTTTGCTGCCTTTTTCTCCGTTAAGAGAAGAAATGGTTGCGTTGATATTAGAAAGGTTCTGTTGGAATTTAACCGTATTGTCAGTGAAGTTAACCGTTCCGTTTATAACTGCAATCTTATCGAAATTCCAATACCAACCGGGGGCGGCGGTTTCAGCAGTTTGAGCGTTTTCCTGTGGCTCAGAAGCTGGCTGCTCGGTTGCTTCAGCTGAGTTCAACGCAGGCTGATTGGAAGCCGATGGCGTTCCTGAGGCAGCAGGTTGTGCAGCGGGAACTGATTGTTCAACGTTTGTCTTGGCGACGGATTCTGCACCCTGTTGAGTTCGCTGAGGAGCTGAGATGCTTTCTTCTGTTTTCTGAGTTGAGGTATCGGCCTGGCCTTCAGAAGGCAGCCCCGCAGGTTGAGCTGTCTGAGGAGCCGGGCTAGCAGCCTGAGTTTCCCCAGAAACCTTTGGTTCAGCTTCAGCGGTCTGTGTAGCTGGCTGCGAGGATGTATCCGGTTTATTGGCTTCCGACGCTGCAGGTGCAGTCGGAGAAGTTTCTACCTTTGACTTATCAGGTTCAAGTCCAGTTGGGGCCACCGCTGCAGGGTTAGATGTCTCAGCAACTTTTAACGGTTCTTCAGCGGCCGCAGGTTCAGCCTTGTCTGTTGTTTGAGCTGAGGCAGGACTCAACAGATAGTTAACTAGGTTCACAGCAGCAGAAGTGCTAGTCACGGATCCGGCTGATGCCTGAACCGATTCAATTCTGGCATATGAAGGAGCTGACTCAAGCTGAGAAAGCGGTGTGACCGTTTCTCTTATTTCTCCGGGCGGAATAAACGTTGCTCCGGGCACTACCGTTTCTTGTGCCGGCGTTGCTGCAGGTGTGTCCGGAGCCGGCTGAACTTGTGGCTGCGTTTGGACGGGGGTAGAGGTTCCCGGCAGAGCAGACTGCGGAATGTACTCAATTGTTTCTCTGATGACGTTGCTCTGAGGAGCGGGTGCCACAGATTCTGCTGCACTAACAACAGGCTGCGAAGGAGCTGTTTGCTTAGATGCAACTTTTGGAGCTGGTTTGGGTTCTTTCTTTGGAGAAGTCTTTACAGCAGGTTTTGGAGCCGATTTAATTGCTTTGTTTTGAACTGCAGAATTGTCGGCCTTTGCGGTGGCTTCTGCTTTTTGCATTGTCGGTTGGGTCGCTGTGACAGACTCAGTTGCAGCAGGTTCCTTAGCTGCCGGGATAGAAGTTCCCGTCTTCACAGGTTCAGCTGTTTTTGTGTCCTGCTTGCTTTCGGTCTTAGCTACACCATTGGAAGCCGGTTTTGGTTCCGTATCGGAAATAGCTTTTTGCTGTTCCTCAGAATTTGCTTTCTCAACAGCTTTGAAAATTGGTTCTGCTTTTTCTTGTGCTTCTAGCTTATTTTCACTAGCCGATTGAGTTTCACCAGATTCTTTACCAACATTAACCGAGGTTTCCTTCCTTTCGGCTTCAGAAGTTGGCTCAGTCTTAGGTTTGCTTTCTGGCTTAGCGTTATTGTCGGAAGCCGGTTGAGTTGTTAGATCAGAAGCTGGTGTTGCTTCGGCTTTTGTTGCTGGCTCTGCCTTCTCATTGACATTGGCAGGAACAGGAGGTGTTGCAGTTTCTGCAGTTTGTTTTGCTGTAGGAACATCAGCAGCTTTCATTGGGGCTTCGGCAACAGGTTTATCTCCCGGCTTAGCTTCCGCCTTGGTTGTATCTGCGGACTGTGTATCGGACTTATCTTGTGCAGTCTTTGTTTCTGACTTAGCAGCAGGTTCCGGTTTTTGTTCTGTTTCTTCCGAAGCTGCTTCAACCTTTTCTTTTTCTTGAACTTGAGTATCCGAAGTTAGTTTTGATGCTTCTGCTGTCTTTGCTGCAAGGGATGGTTCATTATTAGCGGTTGTCGCTGCAGGAGCTGCTGGTTCCTGTTTAGCTTGAGCCGTGACAGCTTCTTCAGCAGAAGCCTTGGATTCGAAATGATCTGTTTGAGCGGAAGCGGTTTCGTTGGATTCTTTTGCTGTTTCCTTGCTTGTGGAAGGTGTCCGATCTTGAGATTCAGACTTGACGGAACCGTCCTCCTTGATAATGTTCTGAGCCAAAATCGCGAGATTTAATCCGTCGGTATTTCTTGTCACTACAACATCCGGATCCGTAACCTTGATTTCTCCGAAATCGAGGCGTTGAGCAAAAAGCGCAAATTCTTTCAAGTTTGCGTCAATTCTCTTAACTTTCAAGACGTCGTACGGTTTATTGACATCGTCTTGAACGACGAGATTGTTGATTGTGATTTGACCTTTGAGCCGCAAGTGCTTAACTTCATGGATCTTGGCGTCTTCATTGGCAAAAGCTAAGTTAAGTTTGGCGTCTGCTGTGCCCCCAACGATATGTGCATTCAGCGGAACCGGGTTAAAGGAAGCGGCATTGGAAAGATTCAGCGACTTCAGTTCGAAATCAACACCGGTCTTCTTCGAAATCGAGAAAGGAAGACTCTTAGCATCGATGGATAAAGGTTCACCGTCAAATTTAAGAGACAATTTCGGAGTAATTGGGTTTTCTGCCTGAGTCTCGAAATTGGAAATTAAAGGGAGCGCAAATTGAAGATCTGTTATCTCGTCTACTTTTCCTCTGAATTTGTCGTCAAGTTTAACGCCGGAATTAATAATCTCGAAGTTATCAATACTGAACTTCTGAGTTTTTTTGTCTTTGTCTTCTTCCTTTGGTTCTTCGGGCTGATTAACAAATTTATCAATAATGTCCGAGAAATTAAAAGTTGCTAATCCGGTACGAACGATGTTGGCTTGAAGCTGGTTAACTTTAAAATGCTGAACCAGCGGAGCAAACTTGAAAAGTGAGCTCCATTTGAGCTTTGTATCGATTTCTTCGATGCGGAGAAGGGCGTCCGGGGTGCCTGATTTCTGAACATTGAGTCCTTTGACGTTCAAATGCAGAGTAAAAGGATTAAATTCCACCTTTTCTGTTGTGACCTCACGGTCAATCAAAGGATCAACGTATTTTTTGAGAGCCCAGTTAGTGCTTGCTGGAATGGCCCAGAAACCGCCGGCTACATAAACCAAAATTAAGCCGGCTGCTATACCCCCGGTAATATACAGTTTCTTGCCCATGACAACCCCTTATTATTTTTCTACCAAAAGATTGTCTTAAGTATGGCAAATTAGGGGATCTGAAAACGAATTAGCTCGCTCGGATTGCGCATGATTAAATCGGCTCCCCACTCTTCAATCGGATTGGTTTTTCCGAGATATCCCCATTGGGCGGCAATGCTAAAGCACTCAGCAGAGTTGGCTGCCGTAATATCGCGTTTATCGTCGCCGCAATAAATACCCTTGGTGATGTCTTTACCGACTTTTTCTGCCGCGTAAATCAAGGGCAGAGGAGAGGGTTTTCTTTCCGGAAGCGTGTCTCCGCACACGACCACATGAGGATGGATTCTCAATGCCTCGATAAGCGGATAAGTAAAACGTTCATGTTTGTTGGTAACAACACCCCAAACGATCGAATTATCGTCAAACCAGTTCAAAACTTCTTGCACTCCGGGGAAGAGGCCGCTGTGGTCAGCTAAATGATCCTGGTAGTAATCTAAAAACTCCTTGACTATCTCTTCATAACCCGGAGAGCCCGGATCCATGTCAAAGGCGGCTTTAATCAAACCTCTGGCTCCGCTGGAGGCGGTCACCTTGAGTTTATCGTAGGGGACGGGAGGGAGGTTTCTTACCAGACGTAAATGATTGGCCGCTGCTGCAAGGTCAGGAGCAGAATCAACCAACGTACCGTCAAAGTCAAAAAGAAAGATTTCTGGAGTCATAAAAATAAAGGGACCCGGAGGCCCCTGTACGCATTAGTTATGCATTACTTTGCTGGACGTGTACCAACAACTTCGATAACAGCGCGGCGGTTAGGCTGCAAGCAGTTGATCAACTGTTGGAATGTCTTGATTTCGCCAGCCTTGGATGGGTTCGGGCAATCAACAACCGGATCAGCCTGACCTTTACCTTCAGCGTGGATGCGGGCAGCTGGAACACCGTTTTCAGCCAAGAAAGCCTTAACAGCGTTAGCACGGCGATCAGAGAGCTTCAAGTTGTAAGCAGCACCGCCGATACGGTCAGCATAGCCGTTGATCATAACAACGTCGAGGTTCAAACCAGCCATACGGCTTGTGAGTTCCTTGAGCATTGCCTTGCCTTCAGGTTTAAGAACAGCTTTGTCGAAAGCGAAGAGTGTGTCAGCAGAAAGGACAACTTTTTCAGCGCCGGCTTCACATTTGATGATGTCTGTATCGCAGTCGCAGTTCTGGCCGAGAGCGCCCTGAGCTTCAGCAAGAGCAGGTGTCCAGTAACCAGTGCGAACGCACAAACCGTAGGCTGTCTTCAATGTCTTGCCAGCGGCCTGAACGTAAGGATTTGCAGGCGCATCAGCTGAACAAACTACGCCGGAAGCAGCCATTGCAAGGGAAGCAATAAGCATTCCGATTTTTGTCTTTGTATTCATCATTTTCCTCTTTGATGCAGATAAAACAACATGATACGGCATTTTTATAGGGAACGGCCGTAATCAATATCGAGTGTACCAAACGGCGCACTAAATTAGCCGCCCATAGTATCTCACACTCACTATTTTGCCACGACATAGCGTTTCTTTTCGAGAGTCGCGTCTCCGTTCCGTGAATTTCGAAAATTACTGTTGTTTCTAAACAACAGTAAAATTTTCCATCCAAAACATCTTGTTTGTAATTGTGTACTAACGAAACATTTTGGATCTGCTTCGACCTCCAAAACGGGCAACGCTTGAGAAGCACCTATGCCGAAAACAAAAGAGTCAGCACTATTTTTGATGCCAACTAACGGAAACGGATTGTAACGCTTTTGGAAATTAAAAGTAGCAATTATGTTTGTTGGCAAATAGGAAGAAAAGTGATATTAGAGTCTTAATTCCTTGAATAGGAAGAAGATTCTTTCACAAAGAGCTGTTGTTGCGCCTAGTAAAGTTTTGCTTCCGAAAAACTGTTTCGAAAGTCCCTTTGCGAATAATTTCCACTTTATAAAAATGCTCGAATTGAAGGAATTCGATTCAATATTTGAAATCATTTAGGCGTCATAAGGCCGAATCTTTTCTATCTCTTCTTCCAATTTCTCTTTTGCTTTTTGAATGTCGTAGCTCATTTGAGCTTGCAGCCAGAATGAGTCATCAAGCCGAAAGAATTTGGAAAGCCTTAAGCCTGTGTCTATAGAGATAGCTCTTTTGCCTTGAATAATCTCGCTGATTCTTGTCTGACTGATTTTTGTCTCTTTAGCCAGTCGGTAAGCCGTGATTTTGAGTGGGTCTAAGAAAGACTGCTTCAAAATAATTCCTGGGTGAACAATTCGACTATTCATAAATACTTACTCTTAACGATACTATCGTAAGACGATATTATAAAAATAAAATAATGCTATTTTTGAGCGATTTAAAGGCTTATCTAAATTAAAATCTACGGATTCACTATATCTGTATATAAGTTAGAAGGAATATTTAGATGGCCAAGTCACCTAAAGATAAAGACGATATCCGCGACATTCTCGAGACTCATTACGAGAAAGTAAATCTGACCGACGAGATGCAGACCTCGTATTTGGATTACGCCATGAGCGTGATCATGGGACGTGCTCTGCCGGATGTCAGAGACGGCTTAAAGCCGGTTCACCGCCGTGTGCTTTATGCCATGAGCGAGCTCGGCAATACTTACCGCAGTCCGTATAAAAAGTCAGCTCGTGTGGTCGGTGACGTCATCGGTAAATACCATCCTCACGGAGATGCAGCTGCGTACGAAACTATTGTCCGTATGGCTCAAGACTTCTCCATGCGCTACTGCACAGTCGACGGGCAAGGCAACTTCGGTTCGGTTGATGGTGACAGCCCGGCTGCTCAGCGTTATACCGAAGTCAGAATGACCCGCATCGCTTCCGATATGCTTGCGGGCATTGATCAAGAGACTGTTGACTTCGTGCCGAACTACGACGCCAGCGAAGTGGAGCCGACCGTTCTTCCGACCCGAGTGCCTACACTCTTGATTAACGGCTCTGCCGGTATTGCCGTTGGTATGGCCACCAACGTTCCTCCTCATAATATTGTTGAAGCTATTAATGCTTGTCTTTTAGTACTTTACCGTCCTGACTGTACCATCGATGAAATCATGGAATTGCTGCCGGCTCCTGACTTCCCGACAGGCGGCATCATTTACGGGTTAGGCGGCATCCGCGAGGCCTACAGAACCGGCCGTGGCAAAGCTATTATCCGTGCCAAGACGGAAATTGAAGAAATCGAGGGCACCGACAGAGAAGCCATCATCGTTAAAGAAATTCCGTATCAGGTTAATAAGAGTCAGATGTTGGAAAAAATCGCCCAGCTCGGTTCAGAAAAGAAGATTGAGGGCATTTCTTTCGTTCGTGATGAATCCGATAAAGACGGTATTCGTGGTGTTATCGAATTAAAGAGAGGAGCTAATACAGAAGTTGTCCTTAACAATCTGTACAAACTTACGGAATTGGAAAGCAGCTTCGGCATCAACTTAGTTGCCTTGGTCGACGGCCAACCTAAGCTTCTTAATATCAAAGAAATCATCGAGGCTTTCATCAACCACCGCTGGGAAGTTACGACCCGTGCGGCCTTGTTCCAGTTGAAGACGGCACGCTCCAAGATTTATCTCTTAGAAGGCCAGGCTGTTGCATTGGCAAACATTGATGAATTTATCGAGGTGATTAAGACAAGCGCTAACGGAGCCGAAGCCGAAGAACGATTGCTGTCTAGATCTTGGCCGTCTGCTTTGGTGGGAGAACTTATTTCCAGAACCAAACTCGAGCCGAAGTATTTCCGCCCGGAAGGCGAAGACTTAACCAAGGGGTTGCAGTCTGACGGCACATACTACTTAACCAGTGCGCAGGCCAAGAATATTCTGCAGTTAAGACTGCAGACTCTGACCGGCTTAGAACATGAACGCATCGAAAAAGATTACGCAGAATTGGCTGAAGAGATTCATCAATTGGTCACCTTGCTCAACAACCGCGATTTGATGCAGCAGAAGATTGCCGCTGATTTGCGTGAAGTTCAAGAAAGCTACGGAGATGCCCGCAGAAGCGAAATCGTTGCCGACGCCAAAGACTTCAAGACTAAAGATTTGATTCCGCTTCGCGAAATGGTCGTTACCATGACCGACACCGGCTATATCAAGAGTCAAGCTTCCGCCGAATACCGTGCTCAAAAAAGAGGCGGTCAGGGCAGAAAAGCTACCGAGGTTAAAGAAGGAGATATCATCAGCAAGCTCTTCGTTGCCACGACACACGATGTTCTTCTCTGCTTCACCGATAAGGGCAGAATGTTCTGGCTCAACGTTTGGGACTTGCCGGAAGGTTCTTCCAACTCCAAGGGCCGTCCTATCGTCAACCTTCTCGAACTTAACGACGAAAAAGTTTCCGTGGTTCTCCCGATTTCCGACGAGGACTTCCAAAAAGACTTGTATGTATTTATGGCAACAGCCAACGGTACAGTCAAGAAGACGCCGATCAGCGATTTCAAGAATCAGAGAAAGGCCGGCATTATCGCCGTCAACCTTGTTGAAGGCGACTATCTTATTGGGGCCGCTATCACCGACGGAGTTCATGATGTCATGCTGTTTAACGATGAAGGTAAGGCAGTGCGCTTTGCCGAAGAAGATGTCCGAAGCATGGGTAGAACCGCCACTGGCGTTCGCGGCATGAGATTGGAAGGGGACTCGAAGGTTATTGCCATGCTTGTTGCTCAAGAAGACGACGTAACTGTTTTGACTGTGACCGAAAACGGCTACGGCAAACGTACTCCTATCAATGACTACACCCGTCACGGCCGCGGAACTAAGGGGATGATTTCCATCCAAACCAGCGAAAGAAACGGTAAAGTCGTGTCCGCCTTGCTCGTCAACGACAATGATGAAATTATTCTGCTCAACTCTGCTGGCAAACTGGTCAGAACCAGAGTTAATGAAATCCGCGTGATGGGAAGAAACACTCAGGGTGTCCGCTTAATTTCCATGGATCAGGGCGTCACAGTTATCGGTGTAGAACGCGTCACGGAAAACGATGACGGCTCTGCTGAAGACGAAACTAAGCAGCTCGAAGCCGAAGCCGTTGCCGAAGAAAAAGAAAAGCAGGAAGAAATCCAGAAACGCGATGATGAGATCATTGCCGGTGAAGTCATCGAAGAAATCGATGACGAGGAGAAAAAGGATGAATAGAGTTCTGAATTTTGCACCGGGGCCATCCCCGCTGCCTCTTGAAGTTTTGTTGGAAGTCCAAAAGGAACTTCCCGACTGGAACGGTACGGGCATTTCCGTTTTGGAGATGAGCCATCGCAGTAAAGATTTTATGGGTATCTATTATGAAACCGTAAAGAATCTGCGTGAACTCTACGGCATCTCTGATGAATACGAAGTTTTGTTTGTGCAGGGTGGAGGCCACATGGAATTTGCCATGGTTCCGCTGAATTTCAATTTCTACGGCACAGGCAATTATCTGGTCAACGGTGTTTGGTCTCAAAAGGCCTTCAAAGAAGCCGTTAAGCTCGGCGGTGCCGCTGAAGCTGCCCGCGTTGTCAACAGAGTGCCCAGACAAGATGAAATCGCGATGTCAGAAGAAGCAGGCTATCTTTATTACTGCTCCAACGAAACCGTCAACGGCATTCAATATCATTATGTGCCGCAGTCCGAGGCTGTTTTAGTAAGCGACATGTCTAGCGACTTTTTGTCTAAGCCTGTCGATATTTCCAAGTACGGATTGATTTATGCCGGTGCACAAAAGAATTTCGGTCTGGCAGGTCTCACCGTAGTCATCGTTAAGAAAGATTTGTTGGGCAACTGTTCACCGACAACGCCCTCCATGCTGGATTACCTAACCTATGCTAATTCGGAGTCGATGTACAACACGCCGCCGACATTTGCAATTTATGTTTCCTGTTTGGTTTCCAGATGGCTTTTAGATCAGGGAGGCGTCCAAGAAATGCAGCGCCGCTCCGTTGTTAAGAGTTCCATGCTCTATGATGTGATCGATGGTTCGGCTGGTTTCTACACCAATAAAGTCGAAAAAGACAGCCGCTCTTTGATGAATGTAGTGTTTAATCTGGCTGATGAATCTCTCAATGATGAATTCCTCGCTAAGGCCAGAGAAAGAAACATCGTTAACATCAAAGGACACCGCATTGTCGGAGGCATGAGGGCTTCCTTGTACAACGCCGTGACGATTGAAGCGACTGAGAAATTGGCCGAGTTTATGAAAGATTTCAAGGCTTCTCACTAAGAGGTTCCAATGTCTCAAGAATCTCAATCTACTGATAAAGAAATCCAGCCCCTGAGGGAAGAAATCAATCAGATTGACGCTCAGATCGTTGAACTGCTGGATAAAAGAGCAAAGAACGCCAGAAAGATTGGAGAAATTAAGGGCAAAACCGACTCTCCCGTCTACCGTCCCGAGCGTGAAAATGAAGTCATTCTGATGGCTGTAAACCACAGTGATGGGACACTCAAGCCCGAAGGAATCTCCAGCATCTTCAAGGAGATTATGAGTGCATGCCGTTCTTTAGAAAAAAAGACGACCGTTGCTTTTTTGGGCCCTCGCGGAACTTTCAGCGAGATGGCGATGTTTAAGCAGTTCGGCCGTTCCATTCAAGGGATTGCCTGCGAGCAGATTGAAGAAGTTTTCCGCGCAGTTGAAGCCGGTACCTCGCAGTTCGGCATCGTACCGATGGAAAACTCTACGGAAGGTTCGGTAAACCGTACCCTTGATGCTCTGCTGAGGACCAGCTTGTCAATTATCTCCGAAGTATCCGTCCCGGTTCATCATAACCTGCTGACAAAGTCCGGCACGCTCGAAGGCATCACCAGGATTTATTCTCATCCGCAGTCTTTAGGCCAATGCGTCGGATGGCTTAACAGCAATGTTCCGGATTTGCCGAGAATGTCTGCCTCAAGCAACGGAGAGGCTGCTAAAAAGGCATCGGAAGATCCGACCATTGCGGCCATTGCCGGTGAAACCGCAGCTGAAGCTTTTGGGTTGAAACCGGTCTTTGAACATATTCAGGACGATGCCGGCAACCGTACACGTTTTGTGGTATTGGCAAAGCAAGGAACCGAGCCTTCCAAGGCTCCGGTCAAAGACAAAACTTCGTTGATTATTTCCGTTCCTCATAAGGCCGGTGCGATTTACCATGCTTTAAAGCCGCTTGATTATCACAATGTCTCGATGACCAAGTTCGAGAGCCGTCCGGCACGAAGCGGTACCTGGGAGTACTACTTCTATATTGATATTGAAGGACATTGCAAATCCCCGGACATCATCCGCGCCTTGGATGATTTGAAAGACGAATGCGCATTTTTTAAAAATTTAGGGTCTTATCCCGTTGAACAGGATTTCGGACCGAAACACAATACCGGAGCAAAACTGTGACCACTATTGCAACTTCTACTCCTGCATGGGTTCAAGCTTTAGACAAGTATGTTGCCAGTAAGCCGATTGAAGAATTAGCTGCTGATTTAGGGCTTGAGCCAAAAGAAATCATCATGCTTGTGGCCAATGAAAATCCTTATGGGATGTCTCAAAAGGTCAAAGATAAGATTGCTCACGCCGCATTGAACTTAAACCGTTATCCGGATGCCGACTCCTGCTATCTGCAGAAAGCTTTGTCCAAGAAATACGGTCTGCCGCAAGACTGGTTTGTGGTTACCAGCGGTTCGAGCGAACTATTGGGTTTAACTGCTCAAACTGTTTTATCTGAAGGAAAGAATGCGATTATTCCGCAATACAGCTTCTCCTTGTATCCGATGGTTGCAAAACTTTGCGGGGCTGAGACCAGAGAGGTTCCGGCAACAAGTGATTACAATGCCGACTTGCAGAGAATTCTTGAACAAATCGACGAAAACACTCGATTAATCTTCCTAACTAACCCCAACAATCCGACGGGTACATATCTGTCTGAAAAAGAAATCATCGATTTCTTAGAAAAAGTTCCCTCTAATGTCGTCGTGCTCTTTGACGAAGCCTATGTTGAATTCTTGGAAAAAGAACTCCAGCCGGATTCATTGGAAATCGTTAAACGCTTCCCGAACGTGATTATTGCCAGAACCTTCTCTAAGGCTTATGGTCTGGCCGGCTGCCGCGTCGGTTACGGCATTGCTCAGCCGGAGCTGCTTGAGCTTATTAACCGTGTACGCCATCCGTTCAACGTGAACGATTTGTCTCAGCTTGCAGCTATCGCAGCCCTAGAAGATCAGGAGTTCTTGGAAACAACGCTGAAAAACAATAGAGAAGGAATTGCACAGCTTGCTAAAGCTTTTGATGAATTGGGACTCTCCTACATGGGACTTCATTCCAATTTCATCACGGTCAAAGTCGGAGACGGGGCTAAGATTGTGGGAGAACTTCTAAAGAAGGGCATTATTGTCCGCAAGATGAATTCTTACGATTTGCCTGAATGGATCCGAGTAACAGTCGGGACCAAAGAGCAAAACGAAAGATTTTTAGAAGAGTTGAAAGAGCTTCTGTAAGCAAGGAATCGTAAAGAATGACAAAAATGGCAGTTATCGGCTTCGGTCTGATTGGCGGCTCAATGGCATTGAGCTGGAAGCAGGCCGGATTGGTCGATGAAGTTATCGCTTGCGGACATCGGGAGGAAAGTCTGAAATTGGCTAAGGAAATGGGAGCGGCCGACAGTTGGACCACTTCCATTCCGGAAGCCGTAAAAGACGCAGATATTGTTGTCGTGGCCGTGCCGGTTCAAGCAATGGAAAAGGTTTTTTCTGATTTAGCTGACTATCTTAAGCCTAGCGCAGTCGTCACCGACGTCGGTTCAACCCGAGTGACTGTGATTGAGGCGGCCAGAAAAGGACTCAAAGAGAAGTTCCGCCAATATGCGCCGGGCCATCCTATTGCCGGCGGAGAACTGCCCGGCGTTGCTTACGCCACGAAGGATTTATTCAACGACAAGTGGGTCATTTCTACGCCGACCGATGAAATGGATCCGGAGAAAGTTAAATTTATTGAAGATGCATGGACCAAAGCGGGCGCAAAGATCAAAGTGATGTCGCCCGAACTTCACGATGCTATCTTCGCTTCGGTCAGCCATTTGCCGCACGTTCTTGCCTACGCATTGGTAGATATGATTACCAAAGAAAAATATGCGAAAGAAAAGCTCGGTATGGCCGGGGCCGGATTCCGTGACTTCACCAGAATCGCTGCCAGTTCTCCGGCGATGTGGCGTGATATTTGCCTGAGCAACCGCACGGCGATATCCAAAGAGCTGAAGCGCTATAGACAAGAGCTTGAAGAACTTCAAGAAGCCATTGACAACTCAGATGCGCAAAAGCTGGAAGCCTGCTTTGAAAACGCCATGAAGAACCGCAGAGGACTTGTGTTTTCTGCCAGTAAACAAGATCTAGGAAAAGACGATGGAAGAAGTAAGAGTCATTAAACCCATTAAGAAAGTCGGGGGTACGGTGAGTCTTCCCGGCTCAAAAAGCATTTCTAATCGTGCTCTTCTTTTAGCGGCACTGTCCAGAGGAACAACGCATTTAAAGAATCTGCTGGTTGCGGAAGACACCGACATGATGATCGGCGCGCTCAAAGAATTGGGAGTCAAGCTTGAGCAACACGGCGATGAAGTCATCGTTCAAGGCTGCGAGGGAAATTTTCCTGTTAAAAGGGCCGATTTGTTCTTAGGCAATTCCGGAACTTCTATGCGACCACTGGCTTCTGCCTTGGCATTTTCCGGCGGCGAGTACGTTTTAGACGGAGTTCAAAGAATGCGTGAAAGACCGATGGGACACTTGGTCGAAGCACTGAACTCCATCGGCGCCCAAATCGTTTGTCTGGGAGAACAAGGCTTTCCGCCGTTAAAGATTTATCCGAGCACACGAATTACGAGCGATGTAGTGCACGTTAAAGGAAACGTTTCCAGTCAGTTTGCCTCAGGACTTTTAATGGCCGCTCCGCTCGTGGCTCCCTCCCAAGGTCTCAATATCATCATTGACGGAGAGCTGGTCAGCTCTCCCTATGTCTCCTTGACATGCAAACTGATGGCTCGTTTCGGCGTTATCGTTTCAATCGACGTAGAAACCTATGTTGTTCCCTCTCATCCTTATATTTCTCCGGGTGAGATGATGGTAGAGGCAGATGCTTCGAGTGCATCCTACTTTCTTGCTTTAGGAGCTCTAGTCGGTCCGCTGACCGTCAAAGGCGTGGGTCGGGACAGTCTGCAGGGGGATGCGGCTTTTGTTGAGTATTTAGCAAAAACCGGTGCTTCGGTTATCCGGGGAGAAAACTGGATTAAGACAGCTCCTTCCATCTATGGTCCGAAGCTTCAAGGAATTGATGAAGATTTTCGGCAGATTCCGGATGCCGCGATGACAATTGCTGCTATCGCACCGATGTGCGAGGGTCCGACAACGTTGCGAGGTATCGCCAGCTGGCGCGTTAAAGAAACCGATCGTATTGAAGCGATGGCAAAAGAGCTGAGAAAGGTGGGATGTCAAATAACTTCCGGCTCAGACTGGCTGAGGATTGTGCCCCCTGAAAAACTGCAGGGCGCTACATTTGATACGTATAAAGATCACCGCATGGCGATGTGCATGTCTTTGATTGCAGCCGGAGGTGTTGAAGTAGAGATCCGCGATCCGGGCTGCGTAGCCAAGACATTCCCGGATTATTTTGAAAGACTGGCTTCGGTCATTAAGGAGTAAGCATGGAGCAGAACATTCCGATTATTACGATTGACGGACCGGTCGCTTCGGGCAAGGGCAGTGTCTCTGCCGGTGTTGCTAAAGTTTTAGGATTTAACGTTCTCGACAGCGGCTCACTTTATCGCTTGACGGCTTATGCGGCGTTACAGCAGCAGAAACCTCTGGAGGATGAAGAGCAGATTAAACAGACGGCTGTCAATTTGAAAGCGGTTTTCAAAGGCGGAAAGATTTTGCTCGAAGGGGAAGATGTCACCGATGCCATCCGTCAGGAAGAAGTGGGTTTGGCCGCAAGCAAAGTGGCAGTGCACCCCAAGGTGAGAAAAGCATTATTCAAGCTTCAGAGAGAATACGCGCAGGCTCCGGGGCTGGTGGCTGATGGCCGGGACATGGGAAGCGTGGTCTTTCCGGAAGCGACATTGAAAATTTTCCTCACAGCTTCTGCCGAAGCTAGAGCAAAAAGACGTTATAACCAGTTGAAAGAGAAAGGAATTCATAGTAACATTGCTGACCTTGTGAAGGATTTGAAAGAGCGGGACGAGCGTGATTTGAAGCGTTCGGTAGCTCCTTTAGTTCCCGCACCCGGTGCGAAGATCCTTGATTCATCGGACTTGACGCTGGAAGAAACGATTAACCAGGTTCTGGAGTGGTACCGCGGAACCGAGGCTTAAGCCTTAGAAGTGTGCCCCTGTATTTCGCGTTGGAATATGGGAATCTAACTAACCCGTTTTAAAGAACTTGTCTCTTTAAAACAACTTATTTATTTACATGACAGATAAACAAAACCAACCCGTAAAAGAATCCTTTGCCGATCTTTTTGAACAGAGCCTTGCTAAACAAGAAATGAAACAAGGCGAAGTCATCACTGCTGAAGTTGTTCGTGTTGACTATAACTTTGTTGTTGTTAACGCAGGCTTGAAGAGCGAATCCTTCATTCCTATCGAAGAGTTCAAAAACGACCGCGGTGAAGTTGACGTTCAACCGGGTGACTTCGTTTCCGTTGCTATCGAAAGTCTTGAAAACGGCTACGGCGACACAATTCTTTCCCGTGACAAAGCCAAGAGACTTGCTGCTTGGATGAATCTTGAAAAAGCTCTTGAATCCGGCGAACTAGTCACTGGTACAGTTACCGGCAAGGTCAAAGGCGGCTTGACTGTTATGACAAACGGCATCCGTGCTTTCCTTCCAGGTTCCTTGGTTGACACACGTCCGGTTAAGGACACTACTCCTTACGAAGGTCAGACACTGGAATTCAAGGTAATTAAACTTGACCGCAAGCGCAACAACGTTGTTGTCAGCCGCCGTGCCGTTGTTGAAGCCAACATGGGCGAAGAAAGAGCCAGACTTCTTGAAAACCTTCAGGAAGGTGCAGTTGTTAAGGGTATCGTCAAGAACATTACCGACTACGGTGCATTCGTTGACCTCGGCGGTATCGACGGTCTTCTTCACATCACCGACTTGGCCTGGAGACGCGTACGTCATCCGAGCGAAGTTCTTGAACAAGGTCAGGAAATCACAGCCAAGGTTCTTAAGTTCGATCAGGACAAGAACCGTGTTTCCCTCGGCATCAAACAGCTTGGTGAAGATCCATGGCTCGGTATTGCACGCCGCTACCCACAGAACACACGTTTGTTCGGTAAAGTTACCAACATCACTGAATACGGTGCTTTCGTTGAAATCGAAACAGGCATCGAAGGTCTTGTCCACGTTTCCGAAATGGATTGGACAAACAAGAATGTTGATCCGAAGAAAGTTGTTCAGCTCGGCGACGAAGTTGAAGTCATGGTTCTCGAAATCGACGAAGAACGCCGTCGTATTTCCCTTGGCATGAAACAGTGCAAACCAAATCCATGGGAAGAATTCGCAGCTTCTCACCAGAAGGGCGACAAAGTCAGCGGCCAGATCAAGTCCATCACTGACTTCGGTGTATTCATCGGCTTGCCAGGCGGCATCGACGGTTTGGTTCACCTCTCTGACCTTTCTTGGACAGAACCAGGCGAAGAAGCCAAGCGCAACTACAAGAAGGGCGACGAACTCGAAGCTACAGTTCTCTCCATCGACGTAGAACGCGAACGTATCTCTCTCGGCGTCAAGCAGATGACAGGCGACCCGTTCTCCAACTACACATCCACTCATGAAAAGGGTGCTGTTGTAACAGGTAAGGTTAAATCTGTTGATGCAAGAGGTGCAGTTATCGATCTCGGCAACGAAGCTGAAGGTTATCTCCGCGCCAGCGAAATCTCTCCGGACAGAGTTGAAGACGCCAGAAACGTTTTGAAGGAAGGCGACGAAGTTACAGCTGCCATCACCAACATTGACCGCAAGGCACGTACAATCCAGCTTTCCATCAAGGCTAAGGATCAGGCTGAAACTCGCGAAGCAATGGAAAAGATGACTGCTGACGCACAGTCCGGCACCACAAATCTCGGCGCTTTGTTGAAAGCAAAATTGGACCAATCCAAGTAAGAGGCACCTCACGTGGCAATGACTAAATCTGAATTGATAGCATTGCTTGCAGAGGATCCGCTTCTTGTCCAGGATCGCATGTCAGCAAAGGAAGTTGATGAAGCTGTAAATAAGATCATTAACGTGATGGCAGCGACCCTGGCGGAAGGGAACAGGATTGAGATTCGCGGATTTGGGAGCTTTGCTTTAAATTACAGACCTCCAAGAAAGGGACGTAACCCAAAAACCGGCGCCTCAGTTGAAGTTCCGGCCAAATATGCCCCTCACTTCAAAGCAGGCAAAGAGATGCGTGAAAGAGTAGATTCTGACGCTTGTAAATCTATTCCGTTATCTCAATAACTTTGCGATAAAAACACAAAAACCCGCTTTCGAGCGGGTTTTAGTGTTTTTGGAGACCTGAAAAATTTCTGAGGAATGTATTCTGGCTTGTCCGGAGTTGAGTATTTAACTTTTTCGTTATCACGAAATTCAACTATCACAGTTTTTTATGGGACCTTGATCTGAACAAAGAAAAAGACATAAAAAATGAGTAAGCGATAACAAGAAAGACAGACAGGGAAGAGGGGGAATAGATTAATTCTTGCAAAATAGCCTGCCACTCTGACACCGTTGCCAAAAATCTCTTAACTGGCTACCAGGAAAACATCGTAAAAAAATACGAGTGACGATGGCGCTGGAACCAATGACGACGCCAGCGAGAATTCCTCAATTTTTCGAAAAACAACAAGCGGGGGAGGGCTTTTCAATTCCAAAGGAAACTAACTCGGAGGGAGTACCGGATGGACAGGAGGAAGTTTCTTTGGCTCGGTAATAGAGGGAGGGTGAATATAAAATTTTTCGAAATGTTTCAATTGTACAAACTTACAACCTTCAACTGAAACCGTTCTAACACTTACTCTTACGTGATATTTCCAGGTTTCAATTGTACAAACTTACAACCTTCAACTGAAACTACTTGTTATGAGAAAGCCAATAGAGATCTCTCTTAAGTTTCAATTGTACAAACTTACAACCTTCAACTGAAACAGTCGTATTAGAGACATGCTCGATGTCGTAAAAGGTTTCAATTGTACAAACTTACAACCTTCAACTGAAACCATGGAAGAACAATAACAACATTGTTGACCCGGCTCGTTTCAATTGTACAAACTTACAACCTTCAACTGAAACTTTTTTGAGAAATAGCTTTGAGCGTCATTCCTCGTTTCAATTGTACAAACTTACATCCTTCAACTGAAACCAGACTGCCAGATACATTGCGGTTAAGGTTAATCCAGTTTCAATTATACAAACTTACATCCTTCAACTGAAACCAGACTGCCAGATACATTGCGGTTAAGGTTAATCCAGTTTCAATTATACAAACTTACATCCTTCAACTGAAACTCAACTGAAATACCGTGTTGGCGAGGGTTACAATTATTTTTTCACTCAGAGTGAAATTCTAAATTGAAGGGTTCAAAATTCAGAATAGCAGACCTTGTTTTCTAACACGCTATTCTAATAAAAATCGACATATTCTAACCTTCTATCAATTTGAATGTTAGAATAAAAGAACAGCATTTTTTTTGGTAGAGAGCTTTTGGCATTTTTGTCTAGCACTCAATCAAGATTTATAGAGCCAAGGAATTAGCTGTGTTAGATCTCTTTTGAACTGTCCGTTCAAGAATTCTATTGATTTCTGCTTGATCTCTTCATAGCCAAATATATGGCTGTTCTTTTTATGAATCAGCACGATTTTTCTTGTGATTACAGGAGAGGGCATCGGCAAAATATTAAGGCTGTTAACAAACTCTGAATGCTGAAGCAAGGTTGCAGGTCTTAAAAAACTCCATCCAATGCCTTTCTGAATAAGTCTCACCATTACACCACCTGTGTCGACCTGAAGCCGGTAAGGTAAATGGAGAGAAAGTGAGTTCAGCATGGATTCTGTTATCACATCTCCTCCGGATGAGCGGTTGTATCGTAAGAACGGAAGGCCACAATACTTAAGGTTATCCCAGGTAGGATGGTCTGTTGGAAATTTCAAAGATTTCGGCGTTGCTAAAACGGAAGGTTCTTCAAAAAGAACCGTTTTCGAGAACTTAAGAGCATCCGGAGTGCGGCTTGTAATAGCCCAATCTATTTCATCATTTTCCAACAGGTGAATTAGTCTTTCTGAAGTTCCCGAAAGCATTTTCATATGTTGGCTCTTGGAGAAAAAACATTGTATAAGGTCAGTGCCCAAACTATAGGAAAGACTTTCGATGATGCCGAATCGGATAACGGGAGCGTGCAAGTTTTTTTGCTGCAGCTTTGATAAAAACTCCGTCAGGTGTCTTTGTTCGTAACTCAGCTCATCAAATAGTAATTTGCCTTCAGGTGTTAATGAAATTGGTTTTGTTCTCCGATCCAGCAGAGGAACGTTCAGTTCCTTTTCCAATTGGTTTAAGTGGTATGAGATGCTGGATTGTTTCATGCCAAGAACGTCCGCGGCTTTCACTACAGAAAGCTGTTCCGCAACTGTCAAAAATATTTGACCATGCTTGCTAAAGACTGAGGTTTGCTTCATGTCATAGCTCACTTGATTGATTCTTCAATAGCTTAATATAACTACGACAAAATAGAAATTTTCAAACTTAATAATCTAACTTTTTGAACTTTATTGAGTCTCTTAGGCTGGAGGAGCATATTTAGTTTTGCCTCATTCCAAAGACAATAAGGAGTTCAAAATGGACGAAAAGCATCGTGGCAAAATTTCTAAAAAGCCGTCTCCAGAAGTTGTGAAGTATTTAATAAATCCAGCTATCAAACAAGATCTGGAAAGAAGCTATCAGACGATATTGGATATCAACAAGGCACACGTCATCATGCTTGTTGAAGAGGGAATCATCACCAGAGAGGTTGGCTCAAAGATTCTTGCCTGCACTCAAGAAATTGCAAAAATGCAAGAGAATCCGGCTTTTGAAATCAATCCTAATGTTGAAGATTTGTATTTCAATTTAGAGCGTTACTTGATTGAGCAAACCGGACCTGAAATCGGCGGACAGCAGCATACCGCTCGCTCGCGTAATGATTTATTTGCTACTGAACAGAGGATGGATATTCGCGGATATTTTCTCAAACTTTGCGAATCTTTCAATGGCCTTCGCCAATCCATTCTTGAACTAGGACAGAGCTGTCCCGATGCCGTCATGAGCGGATATACGCATCTTCAGCCTTCTGAGCCGATTACATTTGCTCATTACTGTGCCGGCATGCTTGAGGCGTTAGAAAGAAGTTACTGGAGAATTGAACGCTGCTGGGACGCCTTGAATCTTTGTCCCTTGGGTGGCGGCTCCATGGGATCTACGACCTTCATGATCAATAGAAACCGCACAAGCGAGCTGTTAGGTTTCAATAAGCCTCTTCAAAACTCTATTGACTGTACCGCAAGCCGTGACTATTGCTTGGAAATCATCGCTGCTTTATCTATTGCTGCATGTACATTATCTAGATTTTGTTTTGACTTGTATGTTTGGAGCACACCGGAATACGGATATCTAGAAGTCGATGATTCCGTTGCCGGATGTTCTTCCATCATGCCTCAGAAGAAAAATGCGCTGACTTTGGAATGCTGTAAGGCTAAGGCAGCTCACTTAGAAGGCTTCTTTGTTTCCGTTTTCAGTTCATTGAAGAATATTCCATTCACTCACTGCCGTGACTCTTCAACAGAAGCCATGAGATTTGTTTGGACGGCGTTGAATGAATTTGAAGCACTTATAGCTTTGCTTGACGTTACTGTTAAGACTTTGACTCTAAAGAAAGACAGAATGCTTCAAGCGGCCGTCGGGAACTATTGTACCGTCACTGAATTGGCGAACTACTTCGTTCGCCATGACGGTATCTCCTTCAGAAGTGCTCATAACGTTGTTGCCCGTCTGGTCGGATACATGCAGCATCATGGCAAACTCGCCAATGAAATCACCCGAGAGGAAGTAGATCTCATTTGTCTTGAAGTCCTCGGTAAGTCAACGACTCTTACGGATGAATTGATTAAGCAAGCTTTAGATCCTGAACTCAATGCTCAAAGCAAAAGGACTATCGGCGGCTCAAACAAAGAAGAAGTGCTTCGTCAATTAACAGAATTGAAGAACCAGCTAGGAAAAGACGAAAGAATCCTTGCCGGTAGAGTTGAGCAAATCAACAATGCAAAAGCTCTTCTTGAAGAAACCACAAATTTCATGGCTCAAGGCCAATAAGAGTTTCTGTAGGGCCCAAAGCTTTTTTCGTAAAATTGTGTCAAGTTAATATTTGAGGCGGCTTCATTGCCGCCTTTCCAAGATGACAGTTACAGATTTTTTCGCGCTTTTTGTTAAGTTCTTCTTTCTGATGACGCCTCCGTTTGTGATTTCGGTTTTTTTGGCTGTAGCACAGAACTATTCTCCTCAAGAAAAAGCTTCTTTGGCTTTACGTATTACGGTTGCGACTTTGTTGGTCAGTACCGTCTTGCTTCTTTGCGGAGGTTATATCTTTTCAGTGTTCGGCATCACTATTAATGCTTTCAGGATAGGAACAGGTGCAATCCTCTTTTTGACATCAGTGAGTTTGGTAAGAGGAGAAGATTCTTCTTTAAAAGTAAAAGGCTCACTCCATTCAATCGCAGTAGTACCTATGGCGATCCCTATCACTGTTGGTCCGGCAACCGTCGGCGCATTAGTGGTGTACGGCGGTGAAATCAACGGTTTTGTTGAATGGATTGCGTCCTTTTGCTCTATCGCTTTGGCGATTTTGTGCATCGGTTTCCTTTTGTGGTCTTCAGCTTACATTGAAAAAGCCATTGGAAAGAACGGTCTTGTGGTTATGAGCAAACTTACCGGGCTCATTCTTGCGGCTCTCTCCTCACAAATGATATTTGATGGAGCGAAAGCGCTGCTGTTTTCCTAGATCACTCTGTTGCTTATATAGTCTAGCGGTGATGGCGATTTCGTGTTTGACATATCGATATCTGCAGATCCAGGAAGTTAAGAGGTAATTGAGGAGGCGGGAGGCAGCCGGCTTTTTCCTAACCTTCGAATCTGTCAAAAATCTGTTTAATTTTTCCGGAGCTGGAAAAAGCTAGGCCTCCTTTTCTAAACAAAAAGGAGGCATATTCAGACTGAGGCTAACTACAAACCGAAAGGAACATGAAACATCCGGCTTGAATTGACACCACTGTTTCTGCCCTTGTAGACAAACAACAGACAGGAAGAATCAGGCAGGAAAATCTGCCCAACTCTTTTAAGATGCTGTGTTGCCGGGTGCCTTCGGTATCTCCGGAGTGTCCTTAACCGGATTCGAACATAGCGCTTCATCCTTACGAATTGAAATGGTATGGCGCTTCTTGCGTAACGGAAGAACAATGATTTGCAGAGCATTGCTGTACGTGAGATAACTCAAGAACCAGTCCATAAATATAACGATTCGATTCTTTACACCAAGAATATAAAAGAGGTGTAAACCGAGCCATAAGAGCCAGCCTAGTATTCCACCGAAACAGAAATTGCCAATCTCTACAACAGCGTGGCTCTTGCCAATAGTAGCCATCTGACCCTTATCAAAGTATTTAAACTCTTTGAGAGGCTCGCTATTAATCATTTTCTTTAAGTTGTAGGCAATATTAGTTGCCTGCTGCATCGCCGGCTGAGCAACCTGGGGCAGCCCATTAGGATATTTTTGAGTCGGAAAGTACGCTGTGTCGCCGATGGCATAAATTCGATCAAACCCTTTAACTCTATTAAATTGGTCAACGATAAGACGATTACCCGGACCATAGAGCTCTTTATCAAAGCCTTCCAGAGAATTAGCACGTACGCCTGCCGCCCAAAAGACGTTATAGGTATGAATGTCTCCATTCTTTAACTTCAGGATGCCGTTCGAAAAATCTTCAACTCTGGTATTAAACAAAAGTTCGACTTTTCGAGAAGTCAGGTAATCTGCAGCCTCTTTAGAAGATTTTTCTTTAAAGGCCGGAAGCAGACAGCTGCTGGAGCTGACAACGACAATCCGCATGAGATTAGCGTCTAAGTCGGGGTAGTCTCGCGGGAGCACGAATTTCTTCATTTCCGCTAATGCCCCGGCAAGTTCCACACCGGTTGCACCGCTACCGACAACCACAAAAGTCATGAGTCTTTGTCTTTCTTCTGCGCTGTTGGTAGAAAGAGCCAGTTCAAAACTTTCTAGGATCTGATTGCGGTTATAAAGAGCTTCGGACGTTTTCTTCAGAGCCATTGTATAGAGGGCCAAGTTTTTATTGCCGAAGTAGTTTGTGTCCGCGCCGGTTGCTATGACCAAATGATCAAAGGTAAGTTTCCCGATAGTGGTGTAAAGAATGTTTTCTTTCGGGTCTACACGCAGTGCTTCGCAGGCACGAATGTGGAAACATTCTCTGCCGCGAAAGATGTTTCGAAAAGGAAACGAAATGGTGCTTGGTTCAATAGCAGTGGTAGAAACTTGATAAAGCAGCGGCTGAAAAACATGATGGTTGCTTTTATCAATTAAGACGATCTGGAAGTTCTCATCCTTGAGCTTGCGCGCCAGAGTCAGACCCCCAAAGCCGCCCCCGATAATGACGACGCGCTGGCGCCCACGTTTATCGGGAATGTTCATCCAAACATGTTCGTCCTTGTATGTTTCTTCGCAAGCGCAATCTTCAGATTCAATAAATTCACTCACTTTTCGCACCTCATATACCATTTGTGGAGGTATATCACACTGTGTTTCTTATGGTCTTTTTCAATCCAAAGCTTGAGCCTGCTCAGTTCGGTATCGAAAAAAGACATTCTTTCCTTTTGAGAAGGTGGAAAATCTTAGAAGCCGAAGGAAACGGAGACAATAAGAAGTATGAAAAAATTAGTGAAAAAATCATCCATTCTATATAAAAAATCATCCGTTTGTTCGAAATACTTCTTGCTTAAAATGGTGTGGAGGAAAGCCGGCCGTTTTTGTAGTAACAGCCGGCAAGTTGTCTAAACGCTAAGAAGTTTCAAAATTTCTTCCTTACTGAGCTTGCTCGACATATCTGCGCCTTCCAATAAGGCGTCAGCCAGAGAACGTTTGGTTAAATGAAGGTCGATAATTTTTTCTTCAATCGTGTTCTCTGTAATGAGCCTGTAAATCGTGACGGCTCTTTCTTGACCAATGCGGTAAGCTCGATCGGAAGCCTGATCTTCGATGGCAGGATTCCACCACGGATCCAGATGAATAACGTAGTCCGCTCCTGTCAAATTCAAACCAAGTCCTCCTGCCTTAAGGCTAATCAAAAAGATTGGAGTTAAGCCGGTTTGAAATTTCTCTACCAGGCCTTTTCTTTCGCTGGTTGGTGTGGAACCGTCCAAATACAAGTATTCGATTTTTGCTTCATCAAGAACTTGTTTAATCAAAGCAAGATGAGACGTGAACTGACTGAACACCAAGGCGCGGTGATTATTGGCAATCAAATCTTTAACCAACTCCAGGAAAACGGAAGCTTTGGATGATGGAATGTCCAGTTTGGCATCAACGAGCTTGGGATTACAGGCAGCCTGACGCAGTTTGGTCAAAGCTGCCATAGCCTGAATAGAATTAATTTCACCGGAAGCAAGGTTCTCCAGAGTGTTGTTTCTGAGATTTTCGTAAAGCGCGGTTTCTTCCGGAGACATCGAGACTTTAATAGTGATTTCCGTTTTTTGCGGCAGCTCTTCCAATACCTCCGCCTTCGTTCTTCTCAACAGGAACGGAGAAATCATTTTTTTAAGAAGGCGTTGTTGGTCTTTATCCTGATATTTCTCAATAGGAATGATGAATCGTTCGCTGAAATCCGGCAATGAGCCGAGCAGGCCTGGGTTCGCAAAATCAAATAGGTTCCAAATTTCACTTAAATGATTTTGGATCGGAGTACCCGTCAGCAAGACACGGGCTTTGCTCTTTAAAGAATGAACATTCTTTGATATCTGGGATGTTCTGTTCTTGATGGCGTGAGCTTCATCAAGTACTACAACATTCCATACCGGCTTAGACATGTTTTCAATTTCTGAGCTAAGAACGCCGTAGGTACAAAGCACAACATCGTTGTTGCCTGCGGTTTCTAAGATCTTTTTACGGTCTCCGGAATTAAAGATGTGAATATTCAGCGACGGGGCAAAGCGGGAGATTTCATCACGCCAGTTATAAAGAACGGAGCTCGGTGTCACGACAAGACTTGGGCCTTGCGAGGCTCTAAATAACAACAGTGTGATGGTTTGAATCGTTTTACCCAGACCCATATCATCAGCCAAAATGGCACCTGCGCCCCAGTGGGCCAATCTAGCTAACCACTCGAATCCGTCGATCTGGTAACTTCTTAGTTCTGCTTGTAAAGCCGACGGGACAGAGACGTTCAGGTTGTTTGCAGAATCAATCCGAGAGAGAAGATCTCGATATTCTTGGTCTGCATTTAAGCTGACTCCGGCATCTTCTAACTCTTTCAAAGAGCCGGCGTTAAAAGCAGAGATTTCCAGTTCTTTCTTCTTTTTATGAGTGACTTTGGCGATCTGCGAGAGAACTTTTTTGAGCTTATCGCTGATTGCTACGTACTCTGTGTCATCGAGTTTAATGAACCGGCCTTTGGCTTCGCGGATTTTATCGAGGAGCTCATCCATTTCTAAGGCCGTTTTGCCGTCAAGCTGAACTTTTCCTTGCATGGTCAGCCACGAGCCGATGCTGCGAATATTGAGATTTATGGAGTCAAATGTAATTGGCGGTTTATCAACTTTGAATTTAACTTCCTGCGGCCAAGCGATGTCGCAAATTCCCTTGTTTTCTCTTAATACTTCCATGAATTCCAAGACTTGCTCCGTGTTGAGGATCCAAGTGTCTGAATTTTCTTGGTAGTCAGAAAAGCTCAGAAGTTTATTTTCGATTTCTTCCCAATTTGTCTTTTCTTTCTTCAAATCTCGGCTGACCGAGACAAGCTCTTTATTGACGTTAACCGTGACAAATTGCAGGCCATGACCCGGCTCAAAAGCCATGGTTGAGCCCGGTACCGGCCGTACGACGGCGTGAACTGAATAACAGTTGTAATCTGTCGGCGAGAATTGAAAAGTAATTTTGCTTACAGCTTTAGCCGTCGGCTTCATCTCCTTATCGCTGACAAGATCAGAGAGTACCGGAATGTCCGTACTAATCTCTTTGATCATTTGGGTCAGCGGCTTAACGCTTCTTGCCGGAAATGATTTGACTTTGTTGAGCTGACCTAGGATCTGCTGTTCTTCATGGGAGAGATGGTAGATTTTTAATACTTCGGGAGACTCCCAAACGGACAGATAATCATATGTCAGCAGGGCGGCCTGCGAAAAATTTTCCAAATTATGATGAGGAACGATTTCTCCGTTCTTATTTTTAGTAAATGATAGTTCCAACGAACCTTTACATACCTCTATCCTCTGCGATAGATCTGTGTCCAAACGGTAGACGTAGGGATAGCCTATGAGGTGAGACATGGCCTCCGCGCCTCCCAGTCTGGAAGAGACAAAGCGTTCGCCTCCTTCGACCAAATTTCTAAGTGCATTTTCAACCGGGCCTGACGGAGAAGTTGATTTCTTAAAAGCAGAAAGAGTTAGGGACTTGCCTGACGTCCAGGATCCATTTTTAGTTCTTTTCTGGAGTCTTGGCCAAATCTCGAGCGTATCCTCGTCGATTTCATAGACGAAACGCTCAGAATCTTCAGTATCCGGTCTTCTGGTTCTGCCGTTTTGTATTTGGATAATCCGCTCTATTACTCGTTCCCATTCCGCTTGAACTTTAATGAGAGACATTAAGGGAGGAACGCCAAAATCGCAGGTCTTGTTGTCATAACTGAAAGTGGTTTCTCCGTTTTCATATTTTTCCGGGTTGAGAACAGCATCTGCTTCTCTTCGGAAGAACATGGGAAGTTCCGGAGCCTCTGAATAAGATTTTAGGTTGTCTCTCTGGGTGGACTCGGGCCTCAGCTTCGTGCAAAGGAGGGCCCACCAAAAGCTAAAAGATTCGGGATTGAAACCTTGCAAATAATATCTGACTGCGTTGTCCCATTCGGAGGATTCCGTATCTGTAATCCGACTGCAGAGTTCAAACAGAATTCCGCCGTCTCTTGGGATTTTTGTTTGTTTAAGTGATGCTAAAGAAACGGCTTTTTTAAATAAAGAAGGATCTTGCTTTCCAAGCAAAAGATAGATTCCCAAAAAAGTATTGAGGAAAGGATCATCTACCACACGCTTATTAGAAATTTCCTTGCATGCCTTCTGAATTGTAGCGACAGCTTCTTTGTAGTGTCCTTCAAAAGTATAAAAAAGAGATAAGAAGAAATAGGCCGGGATCTGGGCTACAACTTCGGCCGATATCTTGTGAAGATTTGCGCCGTTGAAACAATCAATATAGAAAAGGAAGAATTGACTTGGCGTAATTTCAGCGGCATCCAATACTCCTTCTTTTTCTTTGTCTAACAGGAAACTCTTGAGGTTTTCGCATAAATTTGCTGCCAAAACTATCGGTTCACGTCGAAAAACGGCCACAAATTGATCCCAGAAAGCCTCTAATACATTAGAAGGAAGAGAGCTCAAAAAGTTGGTTTTGCCGCTTAAGAAAGCCATCCACACGAGAACCGCCTGGATGTACCGAGACTCAACCATTCTTTGGTATTCTCGCTCGGAGAAGGTATTGCCTTTGGAGAGATTCTTTTTGAAGCAGCGAACAACTTTTGCGAGTAGGAGTGCTCCGCTTTTATCCGTAAAACAATACTTTTGGGAGATTTGGTCCGCAAATCCGGTGATAATTGTTTGAGAAACGTGCAAAAACAAAGAAGCCGCAAACAAAGGATTTACGCAAATGTCGTCCACGTCAGGATCCTTTGCCAACTTGTACCAATAATCTTCGTCAAACATCCAAGCAGGCACCGAAGAATCTACGAGGTACCAAGGCAGCCCGAGTATGCTTCGCATTTGTTGAATTGCGTAGGGATCTCCGTCGCCATTGGTGAGACAGACCAGTAAGCAAAACTCAATACTATCTGAAGTTTTTTCGTCGATAAAGTCTTGGATGCTTGGTAGGAGAAACATGATGTTCGGTTTCAACTTTTTAAAAATATTGATTTTAAGTGTCCGGTAGGACAAAATCTAAAGATTCAAGAGAGGAAAGGAAAAGATGCAGAATTTTGCGGCGATTGACTTTGAAACGGCCAATATGTACAGAACCAGCGTATGCAGCGTTGGTTTAGTCATTGTGCGAGACGGCATCATTGCGGATAAGTTCTACAGTCTTATTCGGCCTACACCTCACTTTTACACGTCTTTCAATACAAAGATTCACGGCATTTGCAAAGAAGATACTTTGAATGCGCCGTTATTTCCGGATGTTTGGATGCAAGCAGCCCCCCTTGTAGAGGGTCTGACGCTGGTTGCTCATAACAGTCCGTTTGACGAAGGATGTTTGAAGGCTGTGTTTGCTCATTATGAGATGCCGTATCCGGAATATCCTTTTCTTTGTACCTGCCGAGCCTCCCGAAGAGTTATTGGAAACAGACTTCCGAACCATAAACTTCATACTGTCGCCCGTTATTGCGGCTACAACTTACTTAACCACCACCATGCATTAGCTGATGCTGAGGCCTGCGCCGAAATTGCGTTGAAGATCCTTTAATAATTCGGTGGAAAGCAAAACGAATACAGCGCAACTCGATTAAAAAGAGGTTTTGATTTAGAACCATCTATTCGCTGTTGCATAAGATTAAACACCAGGGTATACTGTTGCATATTGGTAAACGGAAAAATGATAAAAAGCTGGGCTCACAAAGGTTTGAAGAAGTTTTTTGAAACTGGATCTAAAGCAGGAATTCAACCAAAACACGCTGATCGGCTCAGTGAACTCCTTTTCGTCTTGGACTCAGCAACGGAAGTACAACAACTAAATCTTCCTGGTTACCGCCTCCATAGCTTATCAGGCGATCGACAAGGTACTTGGTCTTTGACTGTTTCAGGAGGATGGCGTATCACCTTTGAATTTCATGAAGGGGATGCGTATATCACAAATTACGAGGATTATCACTAATGGCAAAAATGTTTAACCCGCCACATCCGGGACGTATAGTTAAGTCAGCAATGGAAAGTCTGGGACTGAGTGCTCGTAAGTTTGCAGCTAATCTTGGTGTCTCTCCGGCTACTGTTACAAGGCTCGTAAAAGGAGAGATCGCCATTTCTCCGGAAATGGCCGTTAAGCTCAGTGCGGCAATTCCGGGACCCGATGCCGCTATGTGGCTGCGTATGCAGGCAACTTATGACGCTTGGCAGGCCGAACAGCGGATCGATGTGAGTTATATTCAACGTTATTCCATCAAAGGTACTGCCGCGCAGGATTTGTTTAACCAAGATAGTTAATGAGGACTTCCGCTGACCTCAGTCAGCGGAAGTCCCCATCCTTTTCTGATTTCAAGGAAGCCTTCGTTCCATGTCAGTTATTTGACGTTTGCAATATCGTCTGCTGCTGAATCGGCAGCCAGCTTACCTAAGATAACTCCAATAGAAACACCTTGGCCGTATTGAGCTGCAGCTTCTCCGCTGGCGTAAAGTCCCGGGATGACTTTGCCTTCAGGAGTTAATGCTCTTCCTTTTAGATCAATTTTGATGCCGCCGTATGTGGTCTGGCTTGCCGGACTGATCTTGGCACCGTAATACGGAGCTTTGTCGATTCGTGAGAAGCGAGAATCTTTACGTCCGAACTCTTCATCTACGCCTTTGTACATTCCTTGGCGGTAACGTTCTACCGTTTTTTCTAAATTTGCAGCGGAAATACCAAGTTTTGCCGCTAATTCAGGAACGGTCGCTGCTTCCACGAAATATCCGGCTTCCTTGTATTTTTTCATCAAGGCAGCTCTATCGATAGAAGCCTGATCAAAAATCAGATAAGCATATCCGCCTTGTTGGTCTTTGATAGCTTTGCCAAGAATCGGAGTAAGCGCTAATTCATTAACGAAACGCTTTCCATCTGTATTAACAAGAATGGCGCCGTTGTATCTGACATTGGTTAATGACACAGCTCCATGGCCGGTGTCATAAGCCACTGTTTGAGGTCCGGATTTTTCCATTTGGGCCAAACCAGCTCCGACTTTTTGTGCCATCTCTAAGCCGTCGCCTGTGGCGCCTCTGCTGGCGGTTGAAGGATATCCTGCCCACATGGGAGTGTATTTTTCAACGAGTTTCGGATTGGACGCAAATCCGCCGGTAGATAAAACGACTGCTTTGGCGTAAATGGTATAGGTGCCGTTATCGTTTTTAACTTTAATGCCCGCAACTCGGCCGTCTTTGACATAAAGTTCCTCGGCTTTTGTGGACACTCTCGGTTCTATTCCAAGACTATCCATCTTCTTTTTCATTACCGGAACAAGCATGGATCCAAGAGCGCCGCCATCTTTCGGCGTGTGCTGAGAGCCGTTAATAACACGGCCAAGATCAGCTCCCATATTAACGAGCCAGTCTGTGGTTGGCCCCGAGAGTTCTGCCAAATTCTTTAAGGAAGCATCATCCGGTCCTTTGCCTTTTAACTTTTTGTAATAGTCTTCCGCTGTATACGGTTTCTCAAGCGCCATCTGAACCTTGCTGCCGCCGGCGTTAAAGGCAGTGGAGGACAAGGCTGTTGTACCGCCAATCATCGGAAGCTTTTCTACAAGAATAACGTTAAGACCTCTTTCTTTTCCTTGGATGGCCGCTGCCATACCGCTGCCGCCGGCACCAACCACTACCAAATCCGTAGATTCATCTTTGTTTGGCACAGCATCTTGCTTCTTTAGCGCAACCGGCTTCAAGTCTTTTTCACTTCCGCCGGCTTTGTCCAAAGCTTCTCTAACTGCGTTTTTGAGAGCGTTGCTGGTGTTTGTGGCTCCGGCTAAGCCGTCAATAGCTAAGGATTGCGAAGCGATGATTTTGGACGGCAGCTGCTGAATAGCTGTTTCGCCGATCATGGGTGTTTCGGAATTTTTAAGAACTTTGATGTCTTTGATTTGAGAATTTTCAATGGTTGTTTGAACGACAACCGGACCGTTATTTCCTTTTCCTGTAGTTTCATAAGTGCCGGAGCTCAGAGCACCGACGGCGGCAGAACTGGAAGTGAGGACGACAATAAGCGCAGCTGCTTTGTTTAATCTGAAAAATTTCATTTTTTCTCCTTGGGATCAACATGTTTTTTTCAGAATAAACCTTGGTGTAACACACAGGTCAAGTGAGTTAATCGGTATTCTTTTCTATTCTCACCCGAATCAAAATGAAGAATTCAGTCTCTTTACCGTTTTCCTCAATAGCCAGCAGGCGTCCGGATGATTGATGAGAAAAGCGGACTTCAAGCTCCTCAGCTTTTTCAAATAGCGGTAAAAGGTCCTTCCTTGTGAGGTTGAATATATCTTTGACTTTGAGATAAATAATCAGAAAACGACCTCGCGGAATGGTTTCGATAGGAGGAGCAATTTCCAGCCGGAATTGTTCGGCGTATTTGTTGATTACGCCGAGGCCGAGGCTGACAGAGTAGGGGCCCGCAAAAGCTGGATTTTGGAGCTCTTCTTTTGGTATTTTGATTGAAATATGCGTGAAAGGAAAATGCTCAGCCCAAAGTTTCGCAATTTGTTTTATGTCTTTGGAAGGAACCGCAGATCCGAAGGTGTAGATGCTGTGAATTGAGTCTCGGTCGACCTCTTCTACGGTAGGTACGCAACGGTTTGTTTTTCCCAAGTACCCTTGGACCTCGTGTAAACGCAGTTCCAGCTCTTGTAATTTTTCTATCTGTACTCTTACCTGACGGGACTTCTCCGCCAATATTTCTTTTTGATGCGCAATTGATGAATTGTTGTACTTCAGGACTTCAGACAAAGGAAGGCCGAGGCTGCGCAGGATTCTGGCGTTGGCGAGCTGAAGAAAGTCAAATTCGTCGTAGTACTTGTATTTGTTCTCAGAATTCGTTACAGGAGTAACCAGTTTGCATTCCGTATAGTGTCTTACAACATCTGACGTCACACCGAGTGCGTCTGCGATGGCCTTAACAGTTTGCATAGTTAATAATCCTGCGAACTTAACGGTTCTTTTTGAGTTTGGAAATGATGAAATAGCTGCTTACGGCACTTCCAACGATGAAAACTATTCCAAGTATTTGGAAGGCTGTCGGCATTTCATTAAGAAACAACCATCCTAAGATTACAACAAAAGGCGCGCCAAGGAATAGATAAATGGAGTTTAGTGCGCTGTCTCCATACTGCCAGGAAAAGGTCTTTGCTATTTGGAAAAGCAGCGTCAAAAGAACAGCTAAAAGCAAGAAAGGATCTGCAAAGAGACTCAATAGATTTTTGTCATCGGTGCAAAGGCTTTCTATCAGACCAACCATTGCAGAGGCAAGTGAAAAGTAGAAAGTTGTCACCAGTGTGGCTTCATTTTTTTCTCCAAGTTTCCTAAGGACCAGCATTCCCAAAGTCGCCAGAAGGCCGTATGCAACACAAATAGGGGTTAAAGGATTTGTCAAAATTTCGCCATTCATTTGAGGATTTAGAACAAGGAGAATTCCGCCGAAGCCTAGAAAGAGTGGAAAGAGTACGGCAATACTGAAACTACGGGAAGAAAAGCAAAGCGCCAAAACCACCCAGAAGGAGGCCGTGTAATTGAAGCTTTGCGCTATCGCGGCCGGCATATTGAAAATGAGAATGATGTTAGCGAGAACGGTCAGAACGCCAAAAAGACAGCGAAGAAAAATTAAGCCTGGATTTTTAGGTAGAAAACTTTGATGTTTGGCGGTCAACAGTACAGCTGTCAGCAGTGTTGCCAACACGTATTTTGCGAACATGAATTCGAAAAAAGAAAAAGATTGGCCGCAAAGTTTGGTAGCAATGGTCAGACATGAAAAGAAAAATGCTGAGGCAATCAACCACAAGGAATTGGTAATTTTCAAACTCTCCTCCTACAGGACTTGAGGTTAAGGCGGTTTGGAAAACCTGTAAATGCGAGTTAATTCTTACGGCTCCGGTCATACTGTGAATTTCTCAAAAGCCAGATGTGTCCTTTACGACACTTGTAAGGACTTGTTATTGACCGGGTGTAGTGCCGCAGGTAGGATAGTTGCGTCACTTTTATTTTTCCTAAGGAGGTGCACATGCAATTAAAATTTTTAGCTGTTTTGGTCTCCAGCGCTGTTTGCTCTTCGCTGGCTTTGGCTGCTGTACCAAACGTTTCTGAAGCAACTAAAGCTTCAGCGGAAGCTATTAATTCCGATCCGGTAATGCAGAAAATCAAAAAAGAATTAGAAACACCGGAAGCTCAGAAATGGAGATTCAATACTCATATGGAAGTCGTCAGAATCGCTTCTCCTTCTCGTTCTGAATTGAGAAGACAAGAAGAGCTGATGAGAAGATTTGTTCAAGAATGGGGTATTGACGAAAAGAACGTCATGTCCAGAGTCGGCGGAAACTTGCCCGGAGCAGGACTCCAAAAAGTTGACGGACTTCCCGTTTACAACGCCTGCGTAAGAATTCCCGGAACTTATTCTCAGACTGCCGGCGCTCAAACTTATGCCGGTCAGGGTCCGAAAGTTTTGTTAGAAGGTCATATCGATACTGTTAATCCGCCGGTTCTTCCTCCGAAGGATAAACCCTACATGCCGATCAAGCTTCAAAAAGCCGATTCTCCTCTGGTCAAAACACCTCAGGAATTAGCGGCTATTCCTGATGAACTGCATTTCGATAAGAACGGCAAAATCATTGAGGACGAAAACTATCAAAAAGCCTATAAGAGATATGCAAGCCTAGACGATGCCATTGTTAAAGGAGGCTATCGTCTCTACGTTCCGGGCTACAACGATGCAATGATTAATACCGCCGCGGTTATGCAGATCGCTCAGATCTTGACGAAATACAAAGTTAAGCCGGTCTATGACCTGTGGGTATGCGGGACCGCCGGTGAGGAAGGAAAAGGCAACTTGGCCGGTATGAAACAGTTATACGGCTACAGCCAAGACACCGGTAAGGGCAACAATGCCTTGAACTTCGTGGCCAATATTTCCGCTGACAGTACACGCCCCGGTTCCGGTGCCGTTAACTATCTCGGCTCTTATCGTTTTGAAATTAAGTACATTGAGCCGAAAGGCGTTAAAGCCGGAGCACAGCAGCCATCCGCTTTGATGGCAATGAACCGTGCAGTTGCAGCCATTGCCGATCTCAAGACTCCTTACGATCTTGACAAGAAAGCTGAAAGAACCACTTATACCGTTGGCGTCGGCGAATGTACAAAGGCTCCTGAAGGAGGCAGAAGCGAAGAGTGCACTTTGATGGTTGATATGAGAAGCCCGACCCCGGAACCTCTCTTAGCGATCAGATCGAAGATCGAACCTAAGTTCCAAGAAGCGATGGATGCAGAAAATGCAAAATTCGGCCTCAAGAAGGGAGATCCTAAAGCAGTCAAAATGGAATTGGTTTGGTTCGGCGACAGACCGGCTCACCGCAGAACAAACTACGATGATCCCGTCGTTCAGATTCATTGGCAGGCTGCAGACACAGTCGGCATTGACCAAAGAAAAGCACTTGCTGAAGGAGCTTCTTCTTTGAATGACAACGTTCCTGCTGCCGTTGGTGTTCCGACTATCAATATCAATGTGGGAACTCCGGCTGCGGGTGGCGGCGGACACACATGGTATGAATGGGGCATTCCGGGTGACGGAAAAGCCGAAGGAAACCGTGTATACCGCATGATTCTCATGGGATTGATGGCCGCAGGCTACAACACCGCTGACGGTAAAGTTGTTAAACCGTTGCTTGACCCGATGGGCAAAAGAACCACTGAAGAAGTTTATAAGTAGGAGGCAGAAATGAAGAAATTACTTTTAATTGGTTTGTTCGGTCTTTGTTCTGTCGCTAATGCAGCTGTTTTTGAAGTTGAAATGACCGGTCCGGGAGGCCACTCCAACGGCAACTACGGCAACGTTAATGCCGTTCATGCCGGAGCACGTGCAATTCTTGCATTGGAAAAAGCACTTCCTTGTGCTTCCGCCTATAACTTCAAGGGTGGCGCAACGGTAAATGCTATTGCCGGCGATACCAGATTCTTGGTTAACACCGGCGTGTGCAAAGAAGACGCGGCTGCTCTTCAAGAAAAGATCACTGCAGCAGTAAAGCAGGGAGCTGATGAAGAAAATGCATTCCGTTCCGTGAAAGCAGGGGACCTTGTCAAAGGTTTTCCGGCCGAGATTCGTTTTTCTGTGAAACAAGTCGGCAAATAAACTTTGAGCAACTCAGCTTTTAAAGAAAAGGCTGAGGCTTAAAAATTAAGACATCCTTCTTCTTGTAATTTTGAGGAAGGATGTCAAATTTTTAGTCTAGAAACCTTTTTCTTCTTATTTCTCGAAGAAAGGCGAGGATTGGAAGTTCCTCGCTTATTTAGATTACGCTAGAAAACACTAGACCTTTCTGTAATTTTGATATTTGGCGAATAAAGCTTCCATCTTTTCAGGTTCTACCAAATTGTTGATATCAAAAAGTTCGTCGATGACTTCGTCAGGAAGGACTCCGGCCTTTTTGGCTGCTTCTTTGCAGGTGATATCTTTGTCGATAGCGATGTGGGCAATCTTAGTACCAACTTCATATCCAAAGAGAGCCGAGACCATCGTTGCTAATGAAGTGGATTTCTCAGTCATTGCTAAGCAATGCTCTCTATTTGCAGTTATACCTTTGATGCATTTGTCGGCGAAAACTCTCATTGTCCTACTCAGCAAATCGCTGCTTTCAATGAAACTCTTGATTGGAACGCCGGAAGACGTTCCGAGTTCCAGCCAGCCGGAAAGAACGCCAGCAACTAAGCCTGCATGATTGGAACAGACTCTGTCTGTTGAGAGGAACACCATTTCCGGAATAACAGGGTTTACTTTGCCCGGCATGATAGAGGATCCCGGAGCCACGGCAGGCAGATTGATTTCTCCGAATCCGGCTCTAGGTCCTGAACCGAGAAGACGAATATCTCGCGCAACTTTCCATACTAAAGTTGCTAGGGCTTGCAGGTGAGCATGAGCTATGACCAAGCCATCTGTTGCCATCATTCCGTCAAACAAATCTTCTTCCGTATGGATTGGGCGACCGCAAACGTCTGACAGGTGTTTATCAATGACTGCTCTAAATCCCGGCATGCAACCCATGCCTGTGCCAACACAAGTACCGCCGATGCAGGATTGGTTCCATCTAGCTTGTTCCACGGCTATTCTCTTGGCCAATCGTTCGGCAGCATGAGCAAAAGCACCAAATTCTTGGCCGAGAGTCATAGGAACGGCATCTTGGAGGCAAGTACGTCCCATCTTGATGACATCCTTGAACTCTTCCTGTTTTTGGCGAAGAACCTGAGCAAAGTGCTTCGTAGCTTCAACAACTTTTCCAAGTTCATCATGGACGACAATTTCTTTAGCCGTCGGAATCAGGTCATTGGTTGACTGACACATGTTGACGTGGGTGTTCGGATGAATGCCGCCTTTACTTTTATCTCCGGAAATTAATTCATTAGCTCTGTGGGCAATGACTTCATTGACAATCATGTTAGCCGGTGTGCCCGAGCCTCGGTAAATGTTGACAACGAAATTGCCTTTTAGTTTTCCCTCGACGATTTCCCAAGCGGCTTTCTCGATGTATTTTGCTTTTTCGGGATCCAAAGCGCCAATTTCTGCATTTGCACGTGCACATGCGATTTTGCAAAGAGCAACTGCACGCATGTAAGGCGCATAATCATCCAATGTCAGCGGTCCCACATCAAAAGCTTCTTTATTTCTTTCAGAAACTATGCCCCAGTAAGCTTCGTCAGGAAGCTCCATTGTGCCTAATCCGTCATGTTCTTGTCTCATTTGGTTTCTCCTAGTCGATTTTTCTGAGGCTCTTAAACTTATTGAACATTTCAATTGTGGCTTTTCTATCGGCCAGCTTTCTGACATCAAAGAGTTCTTCGGCTACTTCAGGCGGAATCAATCCTTCCTCCAAAGCAACTTCTTTGCACGATTTTCCTTCGTTCCAGGCTTGGTGAGCAATCTTTGTGCCGGTCGGATAGCCGTAAAGAGCAGAAACCATCGTTGCTAAAGAGGTACTCATTTCTGCATTCTGTCGTGCTTTTTCTGCGTTGACCTTTATACCTTTAATGCATCTGTCTGCTACCAGGCGGAAGCCTTTGTCAATGAGTTCGAGAGACTCCATTGCTCCTAAGAAACTGCCGCAAGTTGAAGAGCAAAGATCCAAGTCGGATTCGTTCACCGTCAAGGTTGCCATCATGTCATGCGAAATAATTTGCTGCATGATCTGGAGGAGTAACTCAGGCATGTAAGGATTGATTTTGCCCGGCATGATGGAGGATCCGGGAGCAATCGACGGAAGGATAATTTCGCCAATTCCTGTTCTCGGACCGGAACTAAATACATAGAGGTCATTGCCGATGCGGCCGCCTGCACATGCGATAGCCTTCAAGACACCCATCAAGTAGATGAATGAATCGTTGTTCTGAGAGCCGTCAAACAGAGCAGAGTCCTCGATAACTTCTTCAGCAAACTTAGCTTGCTTCATCTCAAAGCCAACAACTTTAGACAAATGCTTATAAACTGTTTCGTTATATCCCGGAAGTTCGCCCATGCCGCTGCCGAGAACAGTAGCGCCAAGGATAGTTTCTTGGTATTCCGGCAGCAGATTTTCCAACCGTTTTCTATTTCGGGCGATGAGGCTATGCCAAGCACCGAAAACTTGACCAAAAGTCATCGGCACTGCATCTTGCATACAGGTTCTGCCTAAACGGGGAACATCTTTAAGCTCCTTGGCTTTTTCCGCGAGAGCATCTTCAAAATACTTCACGGATTTCAATGTCTTGGCAATCATCCGGTACAGAACGATTGCTTCGGCTGCAGGATAGATATCGTTTGAGGATTGACACATATTCACGTGTGTGTTCGGATGAACCGCATCGTATCCTTTTTTTCCGGTAAGGATTTCATTGGCTCGGTTGGCAATGACTTCGTTAACGTTCATATTGACGCCCGTGCCATGGCTTCTCCAAATATTTACCGGAAATTGATCAGCAAATTTACCGTCAATGATTTCCTGACAAGCCTGCACAATAGCCTTTGCTTTTTCTGGCTCAAGGGCGCCTATTTCTTCATTGGCAAGGGCAGCGGCCATTTTGACTTCAGCAACAGCTTTAATTACGTGAGGTAATTCATTGAAGGTATGGTCGGTGACGTCATAATTCTGGGCACAGCGGACAGTTTGGATGCCGAAGTAGGCATCATCCGGAACCGGCAAAGAGCCTAATGAATCTTTTTCAATACGCATTTTTAGTTCCTTTTAGAATACAAAGTAAGAGATAACAAGACCGATAAAGATTGAGCTAATGCAGGTGACAAATCCAGGAAGTTGGAAGCTGTGGTTTAAGACATAGCTGCCGATCTTGGTCGTCCCCGAACGGTCGAAGGTGATTGCAGAAATTGCACTGCCGGTTGCGGGGAAGAAGAACAGACCATTGACGGCGGGTGCAAAAGCTACCAAAGAGCCAAGCGGCAAACCAAGGGAGACGCCTAGAGGCATAATTGAACGGGTTGTAGCACCTTGGCTCAGGAGCAAAGCAGACATAACGAAAATCATAACGGCGAAAAGGATCGGGAATTCGCGAACGATTCCGCCGAGATTATCAATAATCATGGCTTTATGGGCTAAGAAGAAAGTATCCGTCATCCATGCGATACCGAAGATTGCAATCACACCGGTTATACCTGCAGAGAATACACTGCTCTTAGCGATATTTGAAGGTTTGAGGCCGCAGGCGAAGACTATTAAGAAGGAAGTAAAGAAGGCAATGATTTCAATTGCATTGGGAATTGAAAGATATGTGTCCTTGCCGTTTATCATCCAATGCGGCATTAAGGATTTAACGCTGCCGAGAAGAACGATGGAAGCAACACCGAGAGCAAAAAGTGTGACGGAAATTAAGGCTTCTTTTGTTGGTTTGTATTCCCGAGAGGCTCCTTTTCCTAAAGTAATTTCACCCGATTCAATAAGCTTTTTGAATTCCGGATCGTTTTCCAGTTCGAGGCCTTTCTTGTAGACACTGACAGCACCAATCATGATACCTAGGAAAATGGCAGGTACTAAAACCAGCATAATCTGACCAAGAGAAACCCCTTGAGCCGCAAGAACAGCAAGAAGGGCAGCTGTGGAAGCTGAAACCGGGGAGGCGGAAATTCCGTGTTGGCTAGCAATCAAAGCGATTGACATGGGCCGTTCAACTCTGATCTTGGCTTCTAAAGCAACTTCGCAGATCACCGGATAAACAGCCAGCGCAACGTAACTGGTTCCGGTAAATACCGTGAAAAGGAAAGTAACTATTGGAGCCATGAAGGTGATTCGGTTGGGATTTCTTCTGAGAAGTTTTTCGGCCAAATGTACCAATAAGTCAAGGCCTCCGGCGACTTGCAGGCAAGCGGCCATAGACGATACTGCAATAATGATAAGTAAGACATTAACAGGAGGCGAGGCAGGTCGCAGGCCGAAAATAAAAACAAGTATGAAAAGACCGACACCGCCCGCAAAACCCATGGCGACGCCGCTCTTTCTCGCGCCGATCATAATGCACGCCAATATGACTAAAGCTTGAATCCAAAACATAGACAGCTCCTTATCAGGTTGAGGTTTATTCTTGTATAACTTTGCAGCAATGGTGGTAAAGTGTGAAAGAACATGCTTCCAAAGAATGGAAAACATTCCCATGCAAACTCATAGCACACCGGAATATTGACGGAAAGACCTTTGCCCACGGAGGTTTTAAGAATATGACTGATATTTCTAACGCATCCGATTTGTTTCTGAACAAAGCAGCACAAATTTTTTTGAAGGCAGCCCAAACGAGCAGTTTTACAGAGGCCGGGGAGAGGTTCGGAATGACTCAGAGTGCGGTTTCCCGAATAATCAAGCATTGGGAAGACGAGTGGAGAGTGCCTCTCTTTGAAAGGAACAGCCGCCCGGTCAGACTTACCCCGGAGGGACAAGTCCTGAAGCAAGAACTGGAAAAGTATGTGCTTTCTTTCGGAAACCTAGCTCAAAACATTCGGCAAGAAAACAAACTCAAGCCTCTTATTAGGATTGGATGCATTGAAAGCCTTAGCGTTGATCTTTTGCCAAAACTCATCATTCGGCTCCGGAATAAAACCAGACAGTTGGTATCAGTAGTCGGTACTTCAGATGTCCTCCATCAAAAGCTTTTAAGCGGAGAGCTTGACGTGATTTTCTCGAGTGATTCAACGGTGGATTTAGCAAATTTGAAGCGGCAGAAGATTTTTCAGGAAGGAAGTCTGCTGGTTTTTCCAAGAAAAATGGAAAACTCGAAGTGTTGGAAGTCTTGGGACTCTCTTAAATTTTGCGGTTTGCCTTTCCTCAAATACCATCACTCCAGCGGGGGAGGCAAACTTAATGAAGTTTTTTTAGACACTTCGGGAATATCTTTTCCTCATCAACTTGAGGTTGACAGCAACAGTACAATGCTCGCCTTGATCAGCGAAGGTGTCGGGTGGACAGTGTCGAGGGCATCGACGATTCTTCAAAATAAAAATTTTATGGATAAGGTGACCTATCGACCAATGCCGGCGCCTCTTCTTTCAAGGAAAGTCTATGTACTGGCTAGAAGAAATGAGCCCGAGATTCTTATGAACACTTTTATTGAAGAGGCCTGCCGAATTCTCCGGGAAGATATTTTGAAAGAGTTGGTTGATATTGCTCCATGGATGAAACAAGAAATCTTTGTGTTGGATCCTGAGACAAAGCTGTTGAAAAACATTCAGGGAAAACCTTTGAAGGATTCGTAGATGGAATGTTAGGCATTCTGTTTGCTCACTTCTGTTAGCAAAAAATATAACGATAAAAGAGAATTCCTCTCTAAGAGAAGAAGGAAGAATTCCAAGGGAAAGGAAGAAAATGAGATTGTCAGGCCCTCTTTTTGTTTTGATTGGTGCCTTGTGCTTCAGTTTTTCGGGAACGATCCAGAGTTTTGCACCGGAAGCAGCAACACCATTTACTGTTACTGAAGCGAGAATGGTTATAGGAACGTTAGGTCTAGCGGCTTTCTGCTGGGCAGCAAAAAAATTTCCGAACTCTTGGTCCTCTTTTAATTTTAAATTTCTCGTATTAGTGGCTTTGTGTTTATATGGCTTCCAACTATTGTTCTTTTCGTCACTTCCAAAGACGGGTGTAGCTGTCGGAACCATTGCTGCCATTGGTTCAACGCCTATCTGGACGGCGATCATTGAGAAGATCGTTTACGGTAAAAATCCTTCCAAGATTTGGTATTTCTCGACCGTAACAGCTATTGTCGGCATTGTTTTATTGAATTTGGAGAATTTTAATTCAACCGTTCATTGGATTTATTTGCTCCTTCCTCTGTTGGCCGGGCTATGTTATGCCGGCGAAATTGTGGTCGCGCCAAAAGCGATGGAAGGCGTCTCTTCAGAATCGGCTATGGTAGTGGTCATGGGTTTGGTGGCTTTCATCAATGCTCCCATGCTGATGTTTTTTCCGATATCTTGGATTACTACGGCACAAGGCCTTAGCTGTGCAGTCGCACTGGGCTTAGTAACGGCATCTTTGGCGTTTGCCTTTTTCTTTACCGGTGTTCGGCATACCAAAGCAAGCGTTGCTTCTACTCTCGGTCTAGCTGAGCCGATGGGAGCGGCCTGCTGGGGGATTTTCCTGCTTCATGAACCTTATTCTGCTTGGACTTTGCTGGGTATCGGATTAATTCTGGTTTCTATTTTGGTGTTGAGTTTGAAGAGCGAATAATTGCAGAATAAGTTCGGATTTAACGACGAGATGGAGAGAATTTGATAAGACCCAGGAGACACTTTTATTGTTTTTGTTGAGGTTCTATGATTTTTCCGAAAGGGATTACAAAAATTAGACACTGAAGAAATTCGGTCATATTTCTAATTTTTTGAGAGAGCGGTGTAGAAGTGTCTTCGTGCTCCTATAACTACTTTTTTTCATATGAAATAGCATACGTTTTCAATCACAGCAACTAAGAGTTGAATTCTCTGCATTTTGTTGGAGTTTTTCTCTTTATCTCTCAATAATTCCTCTATATCCTTCCCATATCTTTAAGGAGTTTGTATGCGTCTAGAGAAAGATTCTCTGGGAGAATTAGAGGTTCCTGATGAGGCATATTACGGTATACAAACCGTCCGAACCTCAAATAACTACAGGGTGAGTAACCATACTTACAATGAATACCCCGAGGTAATTGCGGCTGTTGCAGAAATAAAGAAAGCATGCGCAATAACAAACGCACAAATAGGGGCGTTAAATGAAGAAAAAGCCAGAGCAATATGCAAAGCTTGCGATGAAGTTATCAGTGGAAAATTCGCAGGTCATTTTCCAGTGAACGTGTGGCGGTCGCAAGGAACGGGCGTTAATATGAATGTCAATGAGGTATTGGCCAACAGAGCAAACGAAATTTTAACGGGAAAAGTATCTTATGAGGTAATTCATCCCAATACCCATGTAAATATGTGCCAGTCTTCGAATGATGTTTTCCCAACTGCGGAAGCCATCGTCATTTTTCGTTTAATCGAACCTGTTTTAAAAGAAGCTAGAGAAATTGAATCAACTCTCCTGATCAAGGCTAATGAGTTCAAAGAAGTAGTTCGACTAGGAAGAACTGGCCTTCAAGATGCCGTCCCTATGACTTGGGGGCAAGTTTTTGCTGGATGGCTTAGATCTGTTTCCCGGGTTAGAAAGGAACTAGAAAATCTTAGACCTATTTTTCAATTTGGTGTAATGGGTGGAACTGCCGTAGGGACGGGGATGGGGGTTCTGCCTGGTTATCCGGAACTTATATATCCGAATCTCTCGAAAGTAATTGGTTTTGAGATGAAGCAAAGGATGTATGAAGATGAGGTAGTAAAGAATAGCGGGATTTTTGACGGGATGAGAAACACAGACCACCATTCGATTTTAATGGAGGTAATAAAAGAGCTTGTCGCCGCAATAACGAGAATAGCTAATGATTTGATCTTGTACTCTTCAGGTCCGAGAGCCGGGATTAAAGAAGTTGTGCTTTCCTATATCGCTGAAGGTACTACAGGGTATGAATCTGAGAACACGGCATATTTATGTGAACTAATGACGGATGTGCTCGGTGAAATGGTTATAGCCGAGGAGATGGCTTTTTACTCTTCTAATGAGGGTCAACTGGACCATGGGTCGATAAACTCAGGCGGATTTATAACGGTGGTGAATGCTTTGAAATTGGCAGCTTCTTCATTAAGGTTATTTAATGAAGAGTGTCTAAAAGAAGTTCAGATTAACGAAGAAGTGGTGAGAGGTTACGCTGAATTATCCACTTCATTGTCCACGATGGTAAGTTCTTTGTTCGGCTATCCGACTGGAGTTAAAGTGGCTAAAAAAGCCATAGAAACTAATCGATCGTGTAAAGAGGTTGCAAAACAGGAAAAAATTCTCTCTTCAGAAGTGTGTGAAGAAATTTTTGATGTTCTTGCACTTACTGACAGGGACAAAACTGTTGAACTTTTCAGAAAGTATAAATCTATTAGAAAAATCGACTGAAAAAGGTTTGAAAATGAGTTTCTTTGCTAATGAATCACTTACCAAAGCACCATTGTGTTTTGGTCACGAAAAACTAAATGAATTTCCCGAATATGTAAATGCCGTTGTGAAAATACGGAAAGCTTCTGCCTTGGCTAATAGAGAGTTAGGATATCTTTCAAAAGAAAAGGCGGCAGAAATTTCTCGGGTTTGTGACGGTCTAATAAATGTATCTGAGCCATTGACTTGTTTTGAACAAACCATACTTAGATTTGTCGGTATGCCGGCAAACAAAATTATTAATGAACAAATACAGATAAAGGCTGAGATACCAATTAGTTTGGATGAGATTTCTTTAAATCAATGGACAAATGATGTTACCGTGACAGCAGAAGCTATTGCAATTCGTTCAGATCTGTCTTTGTTGTCTAAAAACTTAAGGATCTTATGCAACGAGTTAGGAAGAAAGGCAAAAGAATTTGAAGGGGTGGTGAAATGCGGCCGATTGGGTTTAAGGGATTCTTTTCCCATAAGGCTCGGAGCCGAATTCAAATCTCATAAAACCATAATTGAAGCTATCATCGGAGAATTACAGGAAGAAGAGAAATTTTGGACATTTAGTGTCTTAGGAGCAGGCGATCTAGGAACCGGACTCGGAGTGCTTCCTTCATTTTCTAGTAAGGTAACTCAGCTTTTAAGTGAAGAGTTAGGCTACAAATTATCTCTTAAGGAAGAAGAGTTCCAGCCTTCATTAAACAATCGGTATAGATTCATAATTGCTCATTCAAAGATCCAGGCCGCCGCAGTTGCACTATGGAAATTGGCCAGAGATCTTACTATCATGGCTTCCGGTCCGCGTGCTGGAATTAGGGAGATCGTTTTGCCAGCAGTTGCCCCTGGCTCTTCTATCATGCCCGGCAAGATTAATCCAACAGTTGCAGAATTGATTATGAATATCTGTGATAAGGTCTTTGCTAACTCGTCAGGGTTGAATGTGGGGGTTCACGCAGGATGGCTTGAAAACGATTCAAATTCCTCATTGCCATTGAAAGCAATTCTTGACTCTTGCCAATTGCTTAGTCGTGGAGCTATGGTCTTAGTAGAAAAGGTTGTGAAAGGAATAACGTCTAATTCTGAACGTTGTTTAGAACAGGCGCAAATGAGCTTGGCTCCTGCTTTATTTCTTCAAAAGATTATTGGTAAAAATGAAACCAAGAAAGTTCTTGAGTTTGCATTAATCAATAATATTTCGTTAGCGGATTCCTATAGAAAGCTCATTGGAGAAATAGAAAAAGGTTCTCTTCTTGAGGATCTATTCGACGTCTACCTTCTTTCTCGAAAAGAAGGTGCAAAAAATTTCATGAATAAATTGAGATTATTTACCCAATAAGGCAAGATTCAAAATTCAGAATTCCAGAAATTGAAATTAAAGATGCCCTGGCGCATAAGACTTTAGAAAGGCATGAAAATGGAAATGTTTCAATGTGATTACACAGGAGGTTGTCATCCTGCAATACTTGATCTTTTGAAAAAATCAAATGAACTTGTGCAGCTAGGCTACTGTGAAGATGAGTTCTGCAAAAAAGCAGAAAAAGAAATATTAAAAACATGCCATTTATCCTCATCTTTAGCTAGGGTATTTTGGGTTGCTAGCGGAACAATGGCCAATCTGGTGACGATTGATACTGCTCTCTCAAGTAACGAAGCTGTGCTGGCGGCTGACTCCTCCCATATTGCCACCGCAGAGGCAGGTGCAATTGAAGCATGTGGAGGAAAAATCCTTTCCCTAAATAATAAGTTAGGAAAAATATCATCTTCTCAAATTGACGAGATTTGTGAGGATTACTATAGCCGCGAAGAAGTAGAACGCTCCCACCTCTCTCGGCCAGCAGCGGTCTATATTTCTTTTCCTACAGAATTCGGAACTCTCTATTCTTTGGATGAATTAGAAAATATTTCGAAGTCCTGCAAAAAATACGATCTAATCTTTTATATAGATGGAGCAAGATTAGCCTATGGATTAGCCGCTTCCAATATATCGTTGGCTCAAATAGCAAAGGTTGCCGATGTCTTTTATATCGGAGGTACGAAATGCGGAAGCTTGATAGGGGAAGCTCTGGTTGTAAATAATTCCAAGATTTCTAAGAGATTACTTGGAGTTTTGAGAATGCGCGGGGGCTTAATAGCTAAAGGCCGACTTCTTGGCTGCAGTTTTTTAGCTTTGTTTGAGAACAATTTATATCTTTCGATCGGAGAGAGAGCGGTTAAGCAGGCTCAACTCATTAGCGAAGCCTTTGAAAATGCCGGCTTTCCGCTCCTGGTGCCAACCATGATAAATCAGGTTTTCCCGGTCGTAGATGCTTCTACTCTGGAGAAACTGCAGAAAAAGTTTAAACTAAGAGTCCTAAGGAAGACAGACGATGAACATTATTTACTGCGTTTGTGTACTTCATGGTCCACTTCTGAAAACCAAATTCAAACAATAGTCGCCTTTCTTAAGAAAATCTAAAAGGAGAACAGTATGCTCGAGGATGCTGTTTATACCCACGAGTGGCTGCTGTTTATTTCTCTATGTGAGACTGGTTCGATGAAAGAATCAGCGGAATTATTTTCGCTTAGTACATCGGCTGCATCGAGAGCGTTAAAAAGGCTGGAGGACACACTAGAGGTCACTCTTTTTGATCGTTGTTCCAAGCCGATGACCCCGACACCAGACGGAAAAATTCTGTACTCTAGAGTCAAGACTGCAATGAAGAGTACTAGAGAGGCATTAGAGAATGTGAGAGAAAAAAATTCATTGCATTCAGAATTAAAAATTGGTTTCTTAGAAAGTATGTCCTTGTCTATAGTCCCCCAATTTTTATCAAATTTTAAGACAAGAGTAGGAACTATTACTTGTCTGACGGGGAGTTCAGACAGACTGATTGAAAGACTCAAAAAGCACGATGTAGATATTATTGTCTCTTCCGATCCGGCTCTAAAAAATACAGATTGGAAAAGAATTTTGATGATTCGAGAACCTTCTGTTGCTCTCTTCCCTAAAGGTATCTATTTAGGGGAGGGAAGAAAAAACCTTAGCTGGAACCAGCTTTCCCTATGCAACTTGCCATTCATCAATTCCTATGGAAAGAGCGGCAGAGGAAAACTGGTAAATAACTTTTTAATAACCTATGGAATTCAGTTAGTTGGCCGGATTAAAGTCGACAATCTTGCGATCAAACTTTCCATGGTGGCAAATAACAGCGGTTGGACCATTACTAGCCCCTTGAGTCTTTTAAACTATCCTGCGTTTACGAAAGATATTGATGCAATCCCTCTTCCAGCTCCAGGAATGGAAAGACGGATTTATTTGATAGCAAACGAGCTCTTTCCCCAAGATTTGTTTGAGGACATCGCAAAAGAAGTTTGCAAACTATATTCCGCTTCAGTTCTACCCTCTCTCAAAACTCTATGTCACCAAAATATTGGTGAATTTCACATTCGACAGGCCACCTTTTAATGCCGCCTTGAGTTACTGGGCTGTCTTTTTTACCTTTTGTCTGCATTAAAAAATCTCTAAATTTATCCCGGAAAAAATAATTGATACTCAGGAAATACAAAGAGGTAGTGGCTACTTTTTTATCCTTTTAAGGAGTTTTTGCATATTTAAGTTGCAGCCTGAGCAACTAAGATGACAATCCTGCCTGTTAGCAAGAAGATAAAAAAACAAAAAATTTAAACCTCCCAAGGAGAATAATTATGGATGTCTTTTTACAAGCAGTCGTTGTACTCGGTGCAGTTATTATCGGCGTCAGATTCGGAAGCATAGGACTAGGAATATGTGGTGGCGGCGGTTTGATGATCTTAAATCAGGTTTTTGGGTTAAGACCCACAGGAGCACCGGTTGATGTAATTCTTATTATTTTGGCAGTCGTTATTGCAGCTTCTGCGATGCAAGCAGCAGGTGGAATTGACTGTATGGTACGAATTGCTGAACGAATCATTCGTGCAAATCCAAAAAGAATAGTATTTATCGCTCCATTAGTAACCTGGTTTTTCTCTTTCTTGGCCGGTACAGCTAACATTGTTCAGGCTCTGCAACCGGTTATTTATGAAGTTTCGTATTCTTCGAGAGTGCGCCCGGAACGTTCTATGACGGTCTCTGCCATTGCAGCGCAACAGTCATTAGTTGCTTCTCCCGTGGCAGCGTGCACAGCAGCATTGCTTGGATTACTTGGCTCAAGCGGGTCTAATATGACCTTGGGTCAAATTATGATGGTGACGGTCCCTTCTACTTTGATTGCTGTCCTTATCACCTCTTGTGTTATGTCTTTTTACGGAAAAGAGTTGGATAACGATCCAGAGTATCTTCAACGCGTCAAAGATGGATTAGTCCTTCCTCCGAAACCGATCGAGCATAAAGAATTGCCTAAGACAGCTGCATGGTCTGCCATCATTTTCGTTCTTGGAGTTGTTTTCGCCGTTGTGGCTGGATTTTTCCCTGAGATGCGAACTCCAAGTACCGGAAAACCTATTGGTATGGGTGTTTTCTTACAAATGTCTATGTTGGCAGCCGCTTTTCTTATTCTGATTATCTGCAGACCTCAGATGAAAAAAGCTTTAGAATCCTCTGTCCTTAGAGCAGGGATTTCCGCAATCATTGTTATTTTTGGACTTGCATGGATGGCTGATACATTCATTTCCGCCCATAAAGCCTCCTGGATTGCTTCTATGGGACAGTACCTCCAAAATTACCCGATTCTTTTTGCGGTGATTTGTTTCTTTGCTTCTTCCTTCTTGGCTTCTCAGGCAGCAACAGTTAGAGCAATTATGCCAATTGGGATTGCGCTTGGTTTAACTCCTGCAACCTTGGTCGGTTTATACCCAAGTGTTAACGGAACCTCTTTTTTCCCAGCCAGTGGCCCTGTTATTTCAACGATGCAGTTTGACCAATCCGGAACTATTAAGATTGGAAACTATGTATTAAATCATTCCTTCATGGTTCCAATGCTGGTAGCTACTACTTCGGCAACCTTAATTGCATTTGCTTTTTCAAGAATCCTCCTCTAGTTTTTAGAAAAATTTAAAAGTATGAGAAGGGACCTGGGAGATCGGAACCCGGGTCCCTAAAATTTTCTTATCCTTATGATTTTTTTTAGGCCTCAAGAACTGAGTTCAAAATTGTATTTACAAGTTCGGATTGAATAGTAGGATTTCCTAAGATTGATGATTCATTGGAAAGGTCTATAAAACTTAACTTTGAATTTTTTATTTGAGAGATTTTTTTGTATTCCGAGGGTTGAATTCTCTCTCTATCGCTGAACAACACAACAGTTGGCAAACAAGTTTGGCTTAAAAATGCAGAAGGTTCAATCATTCTGGGAATAAAAGAACTTATGGTATGTCCGATACCAGGGCCATATCTTGATATCAGATAAGTCTTAAATTCATAAAAGCAATTTCCGACGATCACTAGGTTTGGAGCTTTTTTCAACTGAGGGGCAACGGACAGTGTGGGTAGGGATCCAATAAAGTTACCGTAGAGAATGAGTGGGGAGAAGACAAAATTCTGAGAGGCGTAGTCAATGGCTTTTTTAGAAAGTTCCATGAAGATCTCTAAATTTAAGTCTCCCTCATATTTCCCAAAACCTGGAATGTCGTAAAGAATAACCTTCAGGCCAAGATCGCAAAGCCATAAAACCTCTGGCAAATGAGCTGACATATTCTTAGATCCGTCTGTTGTATAAATAACGGTTCCTATCTCCTCTTTTGACGGCTTAATTATGAGAAAGTTTGTGGGAGGATGCCCGACAATTGTAGTTTGACTTGCTTCCTCAAAATGATAACCTAAAATATCCGGACGCCAATAGCTCCGTTCATCAGGCTCGAAAAATAAACCTTGGGATAAACGTTGTATAAAAGTTAAGCTTTTCATGCTAATCAGAAACAGAACTGAAAGGAATCTTTTTTTCGTTATCTAGATCCACTGTAAAAATTTCTTCCTTTAGCCAAGGAGCAATTTCAATAGTTTCTTTGGCTAATTTTTTCTGGGTAATTGTGGTTAAGGCCTCGAATATTGTCTGAAAGAGGCTAAAAGGAACAGAGTTTCTTGAAACTAAAAATACTTCTCTCGATAGGGTTGGTGCAGGCATTGCTCTTAATTGTATGTTTGGTAAGTACTTTACATGTTGAAGCACTCCGGAGGGGCGCGAGATTGTCCATCCCAGGCCCGCATCAGCCATTTCTAGGAGAACTGAGTTGTTGTCGACATTGTATTTTTGCATGATTGGAATGTCATGGGCGGCCAAAAAGTTTTGGAAAAGTTTTCCTCCACCTGTGGCTTTACTTAAACCAATGTAAGGCAAACCGCATAGTCTTAAGTTGGACCAGGTCAAACTTTGATTTTCTATGGGAAAAGAACTAGGTAGAACTAAAAGAGACGGTTCTCCATAGAAAAACTTTTTTCTCATGTCTTTTAGCTCAATACTTGGATCAGATGAAATAAAGATATCGATTTCATCTTTTAAAAAACGACTATATAGATGATCGCTTGTTCCAGAAAGAATTGTGCAATGTGTTATTTGTTTATTTATTGTTGAGATCAGCGAACTTGTTATATTGCGAGTAAAACTATCGAGAACTCCGATTCTCAAGTCAATCCTCAAGTGGTTCTTTGTTCTTAATGATTCGATTAGCTCCGGAACAGAATTAAGAAAAGGTCTACAGGTCTCCAAAACTTCTTTACCGTCTGCTGTTAGATTCACCGGTCTGGTGGAACGGTCAACCAATGTTGTTTTTAAAGCATTTTCAAAGGCCACAAGTTTTCTCGAGGCTACTGATTGGGATACTCCTAAGTTCTGAGCTGCCTCCGTAAAAGATTGAGTTCTATGGATCTGGAACAGCAGTTCCACCGCTTCTGAGACAAAAAAAGAGCGAGGAGATTGGGACGCAGGCATATTTTTCTCTGAGGCAAAATTATTATGCTTATTATGAATATTTTTAGACGTTTTGTCGCAATTGTGAAAAATTAATACTCAGGAGTTCTTGATTTGATTAACAAGAATATTCATTGATTTTGACCAAGGAGAAAAAAAATGTCTCAAAAGAAACCTGATTTTTCCAGAGGAAAAATCTCCAAGCCATTGGCTCAGGAGATCATTAAATACATTAACGATCCGATTGCCAGAGCAGATTTTGAACAATCTTATGACACGATGCTGGATATCAATCGTGCGCATGTGCTTATGCTGTGTAAACAAGGGATCATTGAAAAAGCAGTTGCTCAAAAAATATTGAAAGCAACTGATGAAATTCAAAAAGATAGAGTCCTTCCTGACTTTAGCGAGAATATTGAAGATTTGTATACCAACCTCGAGGGTCGACTTATCAAAATGGTTGGAATGGAAGTCGGAGGACAACAGCATACAGCTCGTTCCCGCAATGACTTAGGGGCAACGGTAATACGAATGGATACTAGAAAGTATTACCTTCAGCTTGCCGCCTTATTTAATAAGATGCGGAAAACAATTTTGGCTCTTGCTAGACAAAATTATGATGCAGTTTTTTCCGGTTACACCCATATGCAGCCGTCTGAGCCAGTTTCTTTTGCTCATTACCTTTCTGGAGTTCTTTCTGGTCTCTCGAGGGATTATCAACGCTATGCAAATGTGTGGGAATCTTTGAATCTCTGTCCATTGGGCGGCGGATCAATGGGGTCTACTTCTTACGACATCGATAGAAAGTATACGGCTAAGCTTTTGGGATTTAATGGGCCAATCCAAAACTCAATCGATTGCGTAGCCTCCCGTGATTACGCTTTAGAAACTGTCATGACATTAGCAATGGCAAGCGACACAATGAGCCGATTAGCCTTTGATCTTTATATCTGGTCAACACCGGAATATGGATATATCGAAGTGGATGATTCTTGTGCAGTATGCTCTTCTATCATGCCTCAGAAAAAGAATCCGTTCACTCTAGAGCATATGAAAGGATTAGCAGGTCATATGGAAGGGTTTGTGGTCGGTATTTATTCTTGCATGAAGAATATCATTTACTCCCACTGCAAAGACACAAGTGTTGAATCCACCCGATATCTGCATGAAGCCATGCATGACATGGAAATCGACTTTACTTTGGCAAATATTACAATCGGTACGCTTGCCGTGAAGAAAGATAAGATGCGCGATAAGGCTCTTAAGAATTTCTGTACGGTCACTGAGTTGGCCAATTACTTAGTTCGCTATGATGGAATTCCATTCCGAGAAGCTCATCATGTGGTAGCCGGAGTTGTCGGGCAACTTTGTGAAGAAGGTTTGGATAGTTCTAAGATCGACCGCGCTTTGGTTAATAAGATTGCAAAAGAACATTTTGGATTTGAAACCAAGTTAACTGATGAGTTAATCAAGGAGGCACTTGATCCAACAAGAATCGCCGAAGCCAAAAAATGTTTAGGCGGTACAGCTATGGCTGAAGTAAAACGCCAGCTTGACCTTATTGAGGATCAAATTGAAAAAGATGAAAAGATATTGGCGGATCGAGTAGTTCAAATTGAAAATGCCGCGCTTAATCTGAGGGCTTCCGTGAAGGAACTTGAGGAGGCATAGAACTAGCCTTTTGTGTTGATAGAAAACCATTCTTCGAAGTTCACCTTCCTATCTGACTATTATGATGAATAGCATTCTTTTTTCAAAACGTTCTTTGAATAGTTATCCTCTTTTTATTCAAAGTTATGCCGAAATCAAAAAAGCCGCAGCTAAGGCGAATAAGGATTTAGGTTGTATTACGGAAGAAACAGCTGGGAAAATCATATCCTGCTGTGACAAACTCAAAGAGAATCCTCAATCAAAAATTTTTGAGACTCAGGCCTGGTGCATAGACGGAGTGGACTTTAATTTTTTATTTAATTCCTTTATTTCAGCCGAAACTGGAGTTCAGGTTGACTTGGTTAACAAAAACCAGATCGCTAATGATGTGCTCCAGACTGCCCAGAACTTGACGATTTTAAGATATCTTGATGTCCATATGAGTGGTGTTGAAACCCTTATAAGGGCACTGAGAGAGAAATCTATTGAGTTCCAAGACACGCTTCATATTGGACGATCTCATATGCAGGAGTCTTTGCCTGTCACATGGGGAGGCGTCTTCGGAGCAATGGCACTTTCAATACAAAAAGCATTTGAAGAAGTAAATAATGTTAGAGAAGTCTTTCTTGAGGTTAATCTAGGGGTGACACCCATTGATCAGTTTGCGATTTGTGTTCCGGGGTTCTCTCCGCTGGCAATTGATTATCTCAGAAGATATAGTCACTTCGAATTAAGAAAACCTAAAATTGACTTCTCGGATCAGCCAAATACTTATTACATAGCCTCGATCGAGGGAAGCGATAAGTTTGTTCGACTATTGAGCTTTATGCGGTTGTTGGCTATAAATATAGCTCGGATAAGCAATGACCTATATTTGTATTCTTCCGGGCCAAGATGCGGCATCTCTGAACTTTCTCTTCCGGCCATCGCTCCGGGTTCCACAATTATGCCCGGAAAAATTAATCCAAGTATGCCAGAACTGATGCTGCAGGTTTTTCACCAAACAATGTCAGTAGATCAAATGGCTTGCTTTTCTTATATAGAAGAAGATATTGATTTGGAGCCAACTAATAATCCCGTATTTTTTGATGCTTTAGAAATAATAGAGGTAATAGGGCGCGGATCAGCCAAATTTGTTGAAAAGTGTGTTCAAGGGATTTCTCTAAAACCTTTTGAAAATAGTGAACATCTAAAGAACTCTGCTTCTTTAATAGCTCTCGTTAAACACATTTTTGGAAACAAAACTGCCTCTCAAGTGGTTGAGTATTGTCTTGATAAGAAGGTTTCTGTTTCTGATGCACTTATAGAACTTGGTTTTGCTAACTCTGACAATGTCTCGACAATATTAGGGCTGGAAAAGTTCAAAAATCCACAAGAAGTGAAAGCATTTCTAGCAGAGAACGGTTATAAGGATTAAAACATGAGAAAAGAACATGACGCTCTTGGCTTCTTAGAAGTCCCGGAGGAAGTGTATTACGGGATTCAGACGGAAAGAAACCACATTGCTTTTGATATTAGTCCGTTGCTGTTAGAAGATTATCCGGCTTTTATTGAAGCAGTAACAAAAATAAAAATTGCCTGTGCAAGGACAAATTTGGAAATTGGAGCGCTGGATAAAAGAAGGGCAGAAGCTATAGAGCAAGCAGCTAGAGAAATCCTTGAGAAAAAGTTCTCGCTGGATTTTCCCGTCAATATTTATCGTGGCTCAGGGACTCCTTTAAATGCGGGCATTAACGAGATAATCGCACACAGAGCAAATGAAATTTTAAGCGGCTTCAAAACTGAAGGAGGAGTTCATCCAAGTACTCATGTAAATATGGCGCAGTCGAGTAACGATGTCATTCCTACAGCAAAAAAGATAGTAATGTGGGAACAGGTATCTCGAATTTTAAAGAGCCTTGATTCATTGATACAGGAGCTGGAGAGCAGAGGTAGGGAGTTTGCCGATGTAATCAAGATGGGCAGAACCGGTATTCAGGATGCTGTGCCCATTACGCTGGGCCAACAATTAAATGCCTTTGCTCAAGGAATGAAAAGATCTAAACAAAGGCTTACGCAGGAACTTCACAACTGTAATCATTCTTGTTTAGGTGGAACCGCTGTAGGGACCGGTATGGGGTGTTTGCCCGGCTTTCGTGCAAAAGTGAACAAACATCTTTCAGATGTCTTAGGCAGAAAAATAGAAAGTTATGACGATTTAGTTGACGGGATGATGGCGATTGACGATTTGATCGCTTGTCACGGGATAATTGTTGCGTTAAGTGCCCAGGTTTGGAAGCTAGCTAGAGACTTGAGATTAATGTCTAGTGGTCCAGAGTCAGGATTATGTGAGATTAGCTTTAAAACAGATGAGAACTGTCGAACCCCACTATACCCCCAACGTTATGCTTCAAATTCTTTAGAATCAGCAATCGCCGCTTGCAACCATGTCGCTGCGAATAATTCCGGTGTCCTCTACGGCTTGAAAAACGGTTGGCTGGATTTGGGCGCATGCTCAAGCATTCCATTGCGTTCGATAATTGACAGTTCGGAACAGTTAGTGGCGGCTATGAATATTTTGGTAGAGAAAGTTCTTCCATCAATTGTTCCTAATAAAGAATTTTGCAGAAGGATGGCGGAAAGTTCGGTTTCTAACTCGACTATGATAAGTACAATTTTCGGCTATGAGGTGGGCGGCAAGGTTGCCCATTTGGCACTAGAAAAAAACATTTCCTGTCGGGAAGCAGCAAAAGAGCTAAACATACTGCCTGAGGAAATCATTAACGAGCTTTTTGATGTTTCCAATCTCACTAATCCTGACAATATGGAAAGACTTTTTGAAAAATATAAGTCATATCGGAAAGTTTAAAAAAACAGCTTGAAATAGCTAAAAAAATTTGTGAGTTTGAGGAGAGGAAAAGACAAAATACCCACTCACACTCTTCATAATTATGGATTGTGTTCCTAACTTTCAAAAAAAATAGACGTCTTAGGAAGACAATCCAAGTATTTCTTAGGTATCGACGACGGTTCGAAAAAATATAATTTTGGAAAGAGATTTTTATCTGTCTGAGCTTTTGAGGTGGAAAGACCTTCCATTTATCAAAATCGTTTTCGGTGTCCGCTGGAGCGGTAAGTCCGTTTTACTGAGACACTTTGGTCAACGCCTTGTTAAAGGCGGCCTCCATCCTAACCAGATTATTGAAATTAATTTAGAAGATCCTGAAAATCAAAACCTCAGCGACTATGGAGAGCTCCACCGTTATATTCTTGCGCGTGCAGTAAATTCTTGTAAATACTATTTGTTTTTAGATGAGATTCAACAAGTTAAGCATTTTGAAAAGGCAGTCGCAAGTCTCTTTCTTCATGAAAATTTCGACATTTATCTCACCTGCTCAAACAATCAAATAATTTCCAACGAGTTGGCTACGCTTGTATCTGGCCGGTACGTCCAAATTGAAATGTTGCCGCTCTCTTTGAATGAATTCAGAAGAGCTTTTCCGGAGAAAAGCCCAGAGGAGCTCTTTGCACTCTATCTTTCGACAACTTCTTTTCCGTTCTATTTAGAAGTTCCCGGCAAAACCGAATTCATGGACAAAGTTCTCGAAGGAATTTTCAGCACGGTTGTTATTAAAGATATCCTCTCATCAGGAAAGATTCGTGAACCGTCAACATTGGCAAAGGCAGCCAAGGTTTGTTGTGAATTCGTCGGTGATCGAATTTCGGTTTCCAGACTCTCAAAGTTGATGAGGTCTGCTGGTTATCGGATGGATAACAAAACAACAGAGAAATATCTTCGCAGCTTATTAGATTCTTTCGTTTTGTACGAGGTTCAACGGTGGGATATTAAAAAGAAAAGACTCCTGCAGAACTCTGTTAAGTATTACGCCGTAGACTTAGGCCTGGTAAGAACGCTGTTGGGCAGCGGCTCTCTGGCCGACGTAGGTCACCTCTTGGAGAACGTAGTATTTCTGGAGTTGAAGCGGAGAGGCTATAAAGTCTTCACGGGAAAACTTGACGAATTTGAAGTTGATTTTGTATGTACTAACGGTCAAGAAAAAATTTATATTCAAGTTGCAGCTTCGGTGCGAGACGAAGAGGTTTTGCATCGAGAATTGCGCCCTTTGCTTCGAATTCAGGATAATTTCCCCAAGTATCTTTTCACATTAGACAATGATCCGAAGGCAAGTATCGATGGTGTTCACAAGATTAACGCTCTGGACTGGCTCCTTTCCGGGTAAGTAGTTATCGTAAGATTGAAAAAAGTTCGGATGATAAATCCGGTCAGCAGAGTTTTTAAAGAAGTCTAAGAAAATCATAAATACCCAACCGGATAAATGCTGTTCATATTTATCTTTCTTTAGTTTATACTTAGCAATATAGCTAAATATAAAGTAAGCTTCCCATGGCTCGATAAGAGCTGTGGATTTTCCGGCATTAGCTCTCTGCTTGCAATTGTTTGTAGGTAGACGGAAGCCATGGCTTGAGGTCGTAATCTTCCAGTCCGTGCTTGAAGTCCAAGGAACCTATCTTCTTGGTTTTATCGTGTCCGTCTTTTAACGCT
>Ga0209064_1000189_pt1 | contig 145057 bp, 119 predicted proteins | sample Inofromicrocosms_FD_187498 | JGI IMG/M metagenome (GOLD analysis project Ga0209064, IMG submission 187498) | Mouse cecum microbial communities from Vienna, Austria - Inoculum for glucosamine and mucus D2O microcosms (SPAdes) (version 2) | ecosystem: Host-associated > Mammals > Digestive system...
AGTTAACGATATTCAGGTGGTGTTAGCGTGAGGGTTCCACCTCTTCCCATTCCGAACAGAGAAGTTAAACCTCACTACGCCGATGATACTGCGAAAGCGGGAAAGTAGGTAACCGCCCCCTTTTTGATAAGCTGCCTCCATGGTCACTGCGACCATGGAGGCAGTTTTGTTTTTTTAAGCAGGAATGCTCGCAGACCACCCCAGCCGCAGAGGAGAGAGGAGTAATCAAGAGTGATCGGGTTAATCGGAATTATCGGCGGGAATGATGGATCGGCGGCTTGGAGGAGTGGCGGGAGCGCTATGTGCCGGTCGTTGGCCCGGGCTTGCGCGGGCGGCTGATCTCGCATGCTCCGCAGCTCGGCCGGATTGGGGTGGCGCTCTCCTACCCCCGGTCTACGCGGCACGCTCCCACCGCCCCGCTGACGCGCGGCAGTGGGTGTCATGCCGCTCCGAACCGGGGATACTGTCTGCCCGCACGCTCCGCGGCTCCGATAGCGCCAACCCATCCGGAAGAGGAGGAGGGAGGGCACAATAATCGGAATTATCGGATGGAGTGGGGGAGTTTGGGGGGATCAGAGGGTGGGACGGTAGAGGAGAGTGGCGGAGCGGTCGGGGCGGAGGAGGGCGCGGGCTGTGGCGTTGACGTGGTCGACGGTAAGGGCGCGGTAGCGGGCTGTGACGGAATTGATGTCGTAGCCCTGCATGGCGGCTTTGGCGAGTGCCTGTGCTTTGGCGAGAATGCCTGCCTTGGAGTATCTGAAGCGGCTTTCGAATCGGTTGACGGCGCGCTGAAGTTCATGGGGGGTAATGCCGTCGTCGGTGAGTCTGGACAGCTGCTGCAGGAGTGTCTGCTCGGCCTGCTCTTCGGGGTTGTCTATGCCCGGGGCTATGAGTCCGTTGACCATGATGTAGCCCGGCTGGTCGCTGCCGAGGATTGATGCGTCGGCTTCGGTGAATACGTTGCCTTGGGCTATGAGGCTCTGGTGGAAGCGCGATGCGCGTCCGGCGGCGAGTATATCGGTGATTATGTCGGCGGCTTCGTAGCCTTCGCATCCGTGAGCCATCATGGGGTAGGCGATGGTGATGGATGTCTGCGGCTCGTTGGCGCCATTGACCGTGAGACGGCGTGGCGCCCGGGGGAGCGGTTCGGCGGGCAGTATGCGCCGCGGGACATTGCCGCGCGGTATGTTGCCGAACCATTTGTCGGCAAGCTCTACGACGCGCTCAAACGCTATGTTTCCGGCTACCGAGAGCACTGCCCGATCGGGTGTGTAATTTGCGTGGAAAAAGGTTCTGACGCGGTCGAGCGTCAGGGATGCTATGTGGTCGGGTGTGAGCCCGATCGTCGGCCATCTGTAGGGGTGCACTTGATAGAGCAGTGCGCGCAGGCTGTGGCCGAGTGTGGCGTATGGTCGGTTGAGGCATGTCTGCTTGAACTCCTCGATCACCACCTGACGCTGCACGTCGAATGTCTCGGACGTGAACGAGGGCTGTAGCATCCGGTCGCTCTCGAGCCAGAAGATTGTCTCGATATTTTCGGCCGGGACTACAGAGTAGAAGCTTGTGAAGTCGTTGCTTGTCCATGCGTTGTTCCATCCGCATGCGCGTTCGGTGTGGCGGTCGAAGTCGGGCACGTTGGCCGATCCGCCGAACATCATGTGTTCGAGCAGATGCGCTATGCCTGTGTGCCCGGGGTCTTCGTCGCGCGCTCCTACGCCGTAGAGCAGGTCGACGGCTACCATGGGGGTGTAGCTGTCGGCGTGGTGCACGATCCGCAGACCGTTGTCGAGCGTAGCCGAAGATGACCGGATCATCGTCGTTGAGGCTCGACAATCTCCATCGATGTGATGCGGATGTCGTCGACAGGGCGGTCGTTGGCGTCGGTTTCGGCTTTCTGTATGCGGTCCACAACGTCCATTCCGCTGATCACTTCGCCGAACACGGTGTAGGCTCCGTCGAGATGCGGCGTGCCGCCTTCGGTGCGGTATGCTTCACGCTGCCGGGGTGTAAGGGTATCGGGTGCGAGCGTAGCTGCTTCGGCCTCGGTGCGTTCGATGAGTTTTTCCTGAAGAGTCTGGAGTCCGGCCTGATCGCGTGCCCGGCGCATGGCCATGATGGTGTCGCGCTGTTCGGCAACGAGCCGGTCGAATATGGCTTTCTGCTGCATCATTGCGCGCTGGCGGTCCAGATGGTCGAGCTGTGCGTCATTGTAGGTCTTGCCGGTAACGATATAGAATTGCGATCCGCTCGATTTTTTCTCGGGGTTGACCTGATCGCCCTGACGTGCGGCCGCGAGTGCTCCGCGCTTGTGGAAATGGCGCGGATAGACAAATTCGGCGTCGAGCTGATAGTCGGGGTCGCCCGATCCGAGCATAGCTCCCTTGGGTGCGTTTTTCGAGTCGGGGTCGCCGGTCTGTATCATGAAGTCGTTGATCACGCGGTGGAAGAGCACCCCGTCGTAGAATCCTTCGGATGCGAGGCGGATGAAGTTGTCGCGGTGGCGCGGCGTGTCGCCGTAGAGGCGCACGCGGATGTCTCCGGCGGTGGTGTGTATGTCGACGATAGCGTCGTCAGCTCTGTTTTCGGCCGTGGTGTCGTGGTGTTGTGTCATTGTAATTGAATTTTGGATATGAGGGATGTCCGTCGCTCCGCATGTCATGGCTGTGGCCATGGCTACGGCAACGAGAAGAGAGGGCAAGAATCGTTTCCGCATCATTGGTGAACGTTTTGTGGATAGATTAAATGGCCGATGCGGGGAAGAGCCGCTTGTAGATGCGACGGAAGTTGTTGTCGGAGGCCGAAAGCTCTTCGGCGCGCTGCGCGTAGTCGTCGCCCCAGATGCTCTGGAGCAGATCGCCGATGTAGCGGCGCTCGCGGTCTTTGTCGATGGCGGCGGCTATCAGTGCATCGATCTGCGGGGCGTATTTCTCGCGGCCTATTGCGGCGAGATAGCGTGCGGCGCTGACGGTGAACTGGCCGTTGGGGTCGACTTTGATCATATTGTCGACGAGCTGGCCGATGATGTCGTCGCATTCGCCGATATGGTTGGCGATATATTCGTATGTAAGCAGGCCGTCGGTGTCTTTGGCGAGCCGTTTTTTCAGTTCTTCGTCCATAATTCTATATGTTTCGCCACAAATATAACACTTTTCGCGGAAACCGCCCCAAATTGCCGACAATTATTTTCGGAATGCTGAGCGGATGGATGGAGCGTGTATGGATCGGAGATGTAACCTCATCATAGGCGCGGGTGCGTGCGCGGGGATAATCGCCACGGACTTTGACAGTGTAAAAAACAAATGTTAACTTTGTGGCATTTTATAAGAGGAGTATGTTTGAATTTAACACGAGATAGAGAAAAACTGCATAAATGATAGAGCGAATAGTCATTATCGACCGGGTGGATCCGGTGAGTTTCTACGGTGTCAACAACTGCAACATGCAGTTGGTGCGCAATCTGTTTCCGAAGTTGCGCATGGCCGCGCGCGGCACGGTAATAAAGGTCATAGGCGACGATGATGAAACAGCCGAGTTCGAGCGCAAGATCCATGAACTTGAGGACTACTGTCTGAAATACAACAAGCTGACCGAGGATGTGATCATCGACATAGTGCGCGGCGAGAAGCCCCGCGACGTGAAGTCGGACGGAGTGATCATATTCGGCGTCAACGGCAAGCCGATCTCGGCACGCACTCCCAACCAGCAGCGTCTGGTCGACGCGTTCAGAAGCAACGATCTGACATTCGCCATGGGGCCGGCCGGTACCGGCAAGACCTATATAGCGATAGTTCTTGCCGTCAAGGCGCTGAAAAACAAGGAGGCCCGGAGGATAATACTGTCGCGTCCGGCTGTGGAGGCCGGTGAGAAACTCGGTTTTCTGCCCGGCGACATGAAGGACAAAATCGATCCGTATCTGCAGCCGCTCTACGATGCGCTGGAGGATATGATACCGGCCGTGAAGCTCAAGGAATATATGGAGACCGGGGTGATACAGATAGCTCCGCTGGCATTCATGCGCGGCCGTACGCTCAACGATGCCATAATAGTGCTCGACGAGGCTCAGAACACTACCACCCACCAGATAAAGATGTTCCTGACGCGCCTGGGCATGAATGCCAAGATGATAGTGACCGGCGACGCCACGCAGATCGACCTTCCGCGTTCCACGCAGTCGGGGCTTGTGCAGGCTCTGAAGATACTCCGCGGAGTGGAGGGGATAGGACGTGTGGAGTTCAGCAAAAAGGATATAGTGCGCCACGCGCTGGTGCAGCGGATAGTGGAGGCCTATGAGCGCTTTGACTCGGCTTCGGCCGAAAGCAGTGCGGCAGGTGCGCCGGCATCAGAGTGAAAGCGTGTCGCTGTCATAAGGTCGCAGCCTGACGCCGTGCAAACCTCATCAGGTGGGGCTGACGGCGCGTGTCGCAGCTGCGTCGGTGCCATGGTGTGACTTCGGTGAGGGTGTATGCGTCGCCGTAGGCTTCGCGCCATGCCTCGATGTCGGGTTCGTCGATGATGATCCATCCGTTGGTGGGCATCTCCCGCGCGAAGAGCCGCATGCGGTCGCCGATGTAGAAATTGACAGTATAGTATCTTATCAGCGGGTCGGTATGAAATTCGTAGACCGGTCCGTCGGGCGCTGTCGCGCATACGGCTTCGGCCAGCGGCTTGTCGCTCTTGGCCGAAAGCACCGGCGGCAGTATGGCTGACGAAAGCGACAGCAGAATAGCCGTCACGGTAGCGATCATTGCCGCCGGCAGCCGCCGCGGAGCGCCGCGCCGGAGCTCGCTCCATCCCCATAGGCCTGTGACAAGGCAGAGCGGGAGCGCCCACACCCCGTTGATGCTCAGGGCGGCCGAGGCGATGGCCGAGAACTGGATGGAGGCGGAGGGCGACATGGATGCGGCGACGCTTCCCGGGAGCATAGCCGAGATCCATACGGCTGCCGGCAGAAGTATGGCCAGAGATGACACCGTGGCGACGAACCATCGCATCGGAGCCTCGCGGCGCATCCGCTCTACCAGAAGCATCATCAGATAGCCAATAAACGGATATGCCGGCAGCAGGTAGACGCTGCGCTTGCTCTTGGGGATGCAGAAGAATATCACTATGACCGCAGCCGCCACGGCGCTGTAGAGCGTCAGCGGAGGGAGAGCGCGTAGCCGGGTCAGAAGCGTTGACGGCGAGAAAGATCCTAGAGACGGGCGACGCCAGCTGACGGCTGTCAGCGCCATCAGGGCGAGCAGTGTGTAGGGCACCCAGCCCCAGAGAATGGTCAGCAGCGGATACCAGAACGGCTGCACATGGCTGTCGTAGGACATGGTGCCGGTCATGCGGCCGAAATTCTCTTCCATGGCCAGGCGCAGGAATTCATCGCCTCCCGACCGCCACGCCGCCACGTACCAAAGCGCCGGAACGACGAGCGCCAGCAGTCCGGTCAGCGCCAGACTTCTGAACAATGGCCAGAAAGGCCGTCGGGCAACAAGGCCGGCCACTCCCGCCACGAGGCACGGCAGCAACATTCCTACGGGGCCTTTGGTAAGCACGGCGCATGTCATCAGCGCCACGGCGCCCCACGGGATGCGGCGCATCGGTCCGTCGATATAGCGGTTCAGAGCCATCGTGGCTGACGCCATAAAAAAGGTGAGCACCATGTCGACACGGCACGCCGACGCGGCACGCCACACCTCGAAGCATGTGACGGTGAGAATGGCGGTGACAGCCGATGCCGCGGCCGACGCTCCTCCCCGGCGTGCCCACCGCTGTGTGGCGACGGCAAGGGCTATCGCGGCCAGAGCCGACGGCAGTCGTGAGGTGTATTCGCTCACTCCTCCGGCCAGCCACGACAGCAACGCTATGCACCATGCCAGAAATGGCGGCTTGTAGGGGATGTCGCCGCCGAACGACACCGGCAGCACCCAGTCGCCGCTCTGAAGCATCGATACGGCCACAATGGCTTCGCGCGGCTCACCTTTGGTGTTGAACAGAGGCAGCCCGAGCCATGGCAGAAACATCAGTGAGGCCAGCAGGCCGACAAGCAGCGCCGGGTGGCGGCGCAGATATAGCGTGAGTGACTTAATCATGCGGCAAATTTAGTGATATTTGGCGACAAATGCCTAACTTTGCACGCTGTATGAACAAGAAAAGATGTCTGCTCATAATCAACCCTATCTCCGGCACGGGCAACAAGCGCGGCCTGGACGCTCTTGTGGCCTCGCGTCTGGCCGATAACGGTCTGACAGTAGAAACGGCCTGGACCACAGCCCACGGCGACGCCACCCGTCTGGCGCGCCGCGCCGCCGAGGAGGGTTTTGACTCCGTCATAGCCGCCGGCGGCGACGGTACGATCAACGAGGCCGCTTCGGCGCTTTGCGGCTCGCGGGTGAAGCTGGGAATCATTCCCTGCGGATCGGGTAATGGTTTGGCCCGTCATCTCGACATACCGGTGGACATACGCGCGTCGCTCGAAATCATAGGCCGCGACTGCCCGGTGGCGTGCGATTACGGTTCGGTCAACGGTAAGTCGTTTTTCTGCACGTTCGGCGTGGGTTTCGACGCCGCGGTCAGCGACGCTTTCGCCCGTGGCAAGCACCGCGGCCTGGTGAGCTATGTCAACAACACGATACGGCAGTTTGTCAACTACAACGCCGATGAATACACTATCCGCGCCAACGGACAGATAATCACCGAACAGGCGTTTCTTGTGGCGGTGTGCAATGCCTCGCAGTATGGCAACAACGCCTATATAGCCCCGCGTGCCACCATGACCGACGGATTGCTCGACATAACCATAATACATGCCGGCAACCCGCTGTCGACGATGCTCGTGGGGGTGGATATGCTTACGGGCTACACCTACCGCAACGCTCTGGTCGACACTATACGGGTGTCGTCGGCCACCATAGAGCGGAAACATCCCGGGCCTGCGCATATCGACGGCGAGCCTGTGGCGCTCGGCGAAACCCTCGAAGTGCGCTGCCATCCCGGACAGCTATGGCTCTATACCAATCCCGACGAACGACCGTTCAGGCCGATAATCACCCCGATAGCCTCGATGATACGCGAGGCGCGCTATTCGATCAACCGTATATTCCACCCCAGCCTGCGCTGAAATACCGACTACGATGAAAATGGACTGGAACCGCCTGATATGCGACAAGCGCTTCGGGCTTGAAGACTATCACGATCCGCGCCGCGGAGTGCGCAGCGACTTCCAGCGCGACTATGACAGGCTGGTGTTTTCGTCGCCATTCAGGCGTCTGCAGAACAAGACGCAGGTGTTTCCGCTTCCGGGCAGCATCTTCGTGCACAACCGACTGACGCATTCGATCGAAGTGGCCTGTGTGGGCCGCTCTCTCGCCACCGAGGCCGCCATCGTGCTCCGCGAGCGTCATGGCGCGCAGCCCTGGGCGGGCAAGATCGACGCTATCGGGGAGATCGTTGCCGCCGGATGTCTGGCTCATGACCTTGGCAATCCGCCGTTCGGCCATTCGGGCGAAAAGGCCATATCGACATTTTTCAGCGAGGGTGCCGGGCGTGAGCTTCAGTCGGAGCTGACTCCGGGACAGTGGGCCGATCTGACCCATTTCGAGGGCAACGCCAATGCTTTCCGTCTGCTCACCCACCGCTTCAAGGGGCGTCGTCCGGGGGGCTTCGCAATGACATATTCCACTCTGGCATCGATAGTTAAATATCCCTATGAATCGATGCTTGCCGGCAAAAAAAACAAATTCGGATTCTTCACTTCGGAGAGGGCCGACTTCAGCCGCGTGGCCGACGAGCTGGGGATGCTCCGCCGTCCGTCGGCCGACGGATCGCTGCGCTATGCGCGTCATCCGCTTGTATATCTTGTGGAGGCTGCCGATGATATATGCTATGAGGTGATGGATCTCGAGGACGCCCATAAACTCGGGCTTCTCGCCACCGGCGAAGTGACCGAGTTGCTGCTGTCGTTTTTCGAGCCGGAGCGCCGGAGCCGTATCGTGGACAATATGGAGCGTGTGGATGACCCCAACGAGAAGATCGGTTATCTGCGGTCGAGCGTGATAGGGGTGCTTGTGAATGCCTGCGCACGCACGTTCACCGACAATGAGGAGGCGATACTCGCCGGTGACTTCGAGGGGTGTCTCGTGGAGCATATTCCTGAACGCGAACGCGATGGCTACCGGGCCTGCAACGCTCTGTCGTGGGACAAGATCTACAAGACCCCCGACGTGGTGGATCTGGAGCTGGCTGGAACGTCGATAATCACTTTTCTGATGGAAAAGCTGATCCATGCCGTGCGCTATCCCGAGCTGAACTATTCGCAGCTGTTGCTGTCGAAGGTGCCGCACCAGTATGAGGTGGACGCTCCTACGCTCTACGGCAAGGTGCAGGCGGTGGTGGACCATGTGTCGGGCATGACCGATGTCTATGCGCTCGATCTGTACCGACGTCTTAATGGAATGTCGCTGAAGATCAACAACTAATGTCTCTGCGTTGAGGTGTCTTGCAGGCGTCAGGCTCCCTCATGGCCGTAGCGGCGGTGGAGCAGCCAGAGGAAAGTGGTTCCTGCCAAAGCGAACGGCACTCCGACCAGCGCCGGGGAACTCAGACTCCATCCGGCTCCGATGGCGACTCCTCCGATCCATGCCGAAACGGCGTTGGACACGTTGAATGCGATCTGTATGCCCGCTCCTCCGAGCATTTCTCCCCCTTTGGCGAAACGCACTATGAGATATTGAAGCGGTCCGCCGATGCCGAACAGTCCGAAGGATGCCATGAAAGCCAGCAGGAGCGACGGTATCTTGAACGCGTCGAGCAGATATATCGCCGGCATGACAATGGCCATGGCGGCGGCAAGCAGCCCGCACACAACAGATACGCTGTGGCGGTCGGCAAGACGGCCCGCGACAGCATTTCCGGCCACCATGCCGAGTCCGACGATGACCATGACGTAGGTCATTGCCGCGCCTGAAAATCCGGTCACACGTGTCATTATAGGCTCGATGTAGCTCAGCCAGCAATAGACGCTCGCCTGGCCGAAAAAGACTCCGCCGTAGATGAGCCACGGAGCTGATGAGCGGAGGAAGGCGAACTGGCCTTTGATGCCGGTGTCGGGGAGTGGCTCTATCGACGGAAGCCAGCGGCAGAGGCATGCGAGCGCAAGCGCGGCCATGAAGGCCACTATGGCGAACGGATATCGCCATCCGGCGAGATTGGCGGCGAGCGTGGCCAGTGGCACTCCCGCCAGATTGGCTATCGTCATTCCGCCGATCATGACGGCTACGGCCGCCGCTCCGTGGCCTTTGGCGGCGAGGCGCGAACATACGATCGCTCCGGCGCCGAAATATGCGCCGTGGGGCAGTCCGGAGATGAGTCGTGAGCATAGAAGCATGGTGAAGTCGACCGATATAGCCGCGAGAAGATTGCCGAGAAGTATCATTGCGGCAAGGAGTATCATGAGCCGTCGCAGCGGCATGCGGTGGAGCAGTACGAGCGCCGGTGAACCGCAGGCCACTCCTGCCGAATATATCGAGATCAGGTGTCCGGCCTTGACGATCGACACGTCGACCCCGCGTGCCACGTCGCCGAGCACGCCCATCATGCCGAATTCGGCCACTCCGAGGGCAAACGTGCCCAGCGCAAGCGCTATAAGAGCTTTACGGTGATTCATACAGACAGTGTTACAAGCTGTGATATATGTGTGTATTGCTGTTTCGGATTTTTCGATGCAGTGTTGGCAACTATAGCCAGACTAAGGAGTTGCAGTTTAAATGGTTCAACCCTAATTTTGGTCAGTCATTGACTTGGCAGAACCGTCCAGTCTTGTTGTCCGAGGCTGTCGCAGCCTCCATTTATAGCCTCATCGGGCTTGCTTTCGAAGACATAATTAGCGATAATACTGCGAACTGACAAGTGTCATCCGACCGATTTTTAGGTCGGATGACATGAAGACGGTCGGATTAGAAGCCTTTTCGGTCGGATTACGACTACTGATACGACTAATACCTGAAGTAGTTGTGTTTTTAGTCGTGTCATAGCGCAAATAGTCGTCCTGAATATTCTATGTTGTTGATGTTCTACTCATTTTTGGAGTAGTACTGATTTCTCTACTCATTATTTGGTGGAAAGACAAAAACAATATCAATGCTCATGAGCCGAATAGCTTTAATCCGATGGTGGTCAACCGATATGCCTGTTTTGCACTTGTGGGCTTATCAGGATATAACATGCTGATATACCCTAAGCTGAGCATAGGATTAAGTAGTTTTCTCTTGAAATCCTTTGAGTCTCCGAAATCCAAGATTTTGATTAATGAACTTGCCGAGTATGAGTTCTCCTTAAGGAGACTAAGTATATTTATGACATATTCTGACATTTTTGAGATGTCTTCTTTCCTTTTGGACTTATTCCATACTTCTACAGTCATCTGTTCAAGTAACAGTCCAAGTTGCTCTTTATTAGTTATAATACTTTGTTTTATAGCTTCTTGGACTTGGACAGATGTTTGTCCAAGTGTTTGTCCAAGTCGGTTAGTCCAATTGTTATTTCCGCCAAAATCGTCTTCAGACAGTTTACTTGCGAAGCCATCTCTGCATGGGATTGTCATTAAGAAGTATGTGCGGTCATCATCTGTTTCGATAGTGGCCGGAGCAGATCCGTTGTCTTTAAGAGTTTTTTGTATGGTAGGTATGCCGGTGGCACGACCCTCAGTCAGATTAAGTTCCTTAAGAAAATCTCCAAGTCGCCGGTTTCGATATCTCCGCGCCTTAAGTTTCTTAGCCGCTTTTATAGCGTCGCTGCTTATGGAGCGGTCCGGCCCTGCGTAACTCAGAATGTCGACATGAGTTGGCTCAACGGTAATCTCAACCGGCTCACGCTCTTGATAGTCACGATGATAAAGCGCGTTTGAGATACATTCCTCAAATGCCTGATAGGGATAATTAAATGTCTTATCCGACTCCTCGCGATCAGATGGTTTGGCTATCTTTTTCTTTATGACATTAGTACGCAGGTATGACAAAGCATCCTTAATCATTTTGGGAACGGGGCCTGTAATCCTTGGTGCCTCAATCATTAAATCAGGATTCTCAATGCTTCCTTCCGGGAATATCACAATATCTACCTGGGTTACGGGGAAGAACTTTTCGGGGTGTTCGCAGAACATCATTGCCGCAACGTTCTTGATAAGGCGATTTTCCTGTGGTCCGGTCAATAGATCCATCTCGTCAAGGATCTCTATCAGCGAGCGGCTGATAAAGTTTTCCGCAAGTTTGCTTTTCACCGTCTTGAGATGCTCATATACAAGCATACCCGATATATCATCGATTTTTATTGCCTCGTTGCCTCTCTCATCGAATGGCACACGATTGGCAAGGGCTCTCACCTGATCAAGAATCTCTCCTTTGGCTTCAATGGTTGAGGATTTGCTGCGCACATAAAATTTGGGTGTTGACTTCTTTGCGACAACACTCTCCATAACCGAATATGGCCGATTAAGGCCGGATGGCACCCATATTACAAGAATTGGCTTCCCGTCAACGATTTCAGGAGATACCTTTGTCATGTATGCAGGCTCAATCTTTGCGTCATACCCGACCATATCCTTAAGAATATCATCAATCTCTTTTTCGTTCAGACCTTTTACCGGACGCTTGGCCACACCGTTTTCCTCCTCAACGCCGACGAGGATATAGCCGCCACCAGTATTCTCAAGATCCGTAGCGAAAGCACAGACAGTATGGTAGATTTTATCAGGATTCCACCCGGTCTTAAACTCGATGCGGTTGGATTCAACCTTACGCTTGTTGAGTAAATCTTCTATATTGATCGGTAGTGCCATATCAAAATATTCTTTTAATGCATAAACAACTTAGAAATCATCGTCCATCATAATATAATCGTTCTGTTCTTAATGTAGTTTCCTCTCGTCATGGCCAAAAATCAGCCATGCGAAATCAAGCCCACGAAGATTCGCCTCGTTGCTCAACGCCGAGAAATACTTGCCCAAGTCGTCGAAGTCAAAGCTGTTCTCCGCCTTCTTGAACTCCACGACCTCACTTTCTTTATGCGAAATCAACGATTGAAATATGTCGATGAAATAATTCTCATTCATAATCAATAGTAAATTTCATTTGAGATTCACTTTCCAATAGCCAGATTTGTTGCTTCCGACGCGCTCCACAAGCCCTTTCCCTTTCAAGGCACTTATAATCTTTCTTACTGCACGGTCGGTAATCCCTATTTCTGAGGCAATTTCAGCTGCCGTTATATGCGGCGATTTCAGCAATAATTCAAGGATATGGGTCTCCGATTTATTAGGAACTTTGTCAGGAACTTTATTAGGAACTTTCTCTGTTGTTTTATGCTTTTCCAGTGTGTCACGGATTTCTGTCAGCATAAAATCAATGAACGGCCCCGATTGTCCGGCAGCAGTAGATGCGGCAATAGCATCGTAGTATCGTTGCTGATTGGAGAAAACCATATTCTCTACCGGCAGATGCTCAAAAACGGGATTCAGCCTGCCCAATATGAGCGATTGCCAAAGTCTCCCGGTGCGTCCGTTGCCATCGCTAAACGGATGTATGAACTCAAATTCGTAATGGAATACGCACGACCGAATCAGCAGATGGTCTTGGGAACTGTTTAGCCATTCAAACAGGTTTCCCATAAGCTGAGGCACCATCGACGCACTCGGAGCCATGTGTACCAATCCTTTTTCGCCGAAAACGCCAACGCCTGCGTTGCGGTATCGTCCGGCATCATCGGTCAACGCCTCCATCATAACTGAGTGCGCTTTCCTCAAGTCAGCCTCTTTGAACGGATTTAACGTGCCATAAAGTTCATACGCCTTTATTGCATTCCTCACCTCTTGAATCTGCCGAATCGGGGCGACGACATTCTTGCCGTTGATAATATCCGCTACTTCATCTTCTGACAGCGTATTGCCTTCAATTGCAAGAGAACTGTGGATGGTCTTGATGCGGTTCGCCTTGCGCAGACGCAATCCTTCTTCGTTTTCAAGAGCGATGGCATACCGCTCCAACAAAGCCGAAATCTCCGCAATGAGATTGATAGCCAATGGCGACACTATAAAAGGAGGCGTTTGCATATCTTTCTCTATTTAATTAATCGGGTGATTGAATTTATGCTAAATAATCAGCGGTGAAACACACACAGATTCATTGGCAAGCTGAACCACAATCTTCGTCTCGCCAACCTTCGTCTTAAATAATATTATCTGTCCGTTATCCATAATCGCCTTCTCCTTCTGTCTATGTTTATGTGCTCGTCAAACTCGCTCATAGACCTATAATCTAATGTCAAAAACTGTTGGGCGATTTACAACAAAAAATTTCTCTGAAATCTTCTTCTTTTCTTCTTCCGTAAGTTTAGTAGATTGTAGAAAAGAGTTCTTCCATCGCCGTTTCATTCGATTTATTAATTGGGGGCGATAAGGAGGTACTTCATCATCATAGGCATAAAATAGTAATCTGGCATCTTTTGTCAGAAGAGTCTGTGCTATTGCATCCCACCAGTAAGCATCAGTTCTTCCAAGAGATAAGCCATAGACACAAATAACATCAGCGCTCCTTATATTTTGTAGGGCACCATGATCAATACGATGCCCTTGCATTTTATTAAGCAAAGGTTTTATTAGATACTCCTGTACTTCGACTATTTCTCTCAACTCCGGATTCATTATTTGAGTCTTATCATTCACACCAATCAATGGGACATCGCTTCTGCCATGTATATGAATGATTTGAGAAAGATTGATTTTATAGCTTGTGTGCAATGGCCATAAATCTAATCGAAGTGAATTATTCTGATAACTCAAAAGTTGTTCAATTGTGCTGGTGTAATTAAAAGATATTATTTTAACATCACAATCCTGACCTGTCCAATGTGCATAAAATTCCCTGAGAAGCTCTTGTTCTGCTTTACAAAAACAGTTCTCAGGATGAGCAAGACTCTTTTTTAGCTTTTCTATATTAAATTTTGAAATATCTAACTTTTCTTCTTCAATAGTTTGAATAAACTCCCTGAACCGATCATTGATATCATTATATGTCATTTCCAATTCTTCAAGTGAAGAAAAGTTAGTAGTGTATGCACCTAAAGCGATTTCCAGGTCTGACCAATATTTGTCATCAGTACTAAGGGTTTCCTTGAGATGCTCTTTTAATTTTTTTACATGTTCGTTATCTCCGGAAGAATCAAGAGCAAGATAATAGTCATAAAAATCTTTATATCGAGTTTTTAGCCCGATATTAATATCAAATCCGTTTCCAATTAAATAAACGATATTCATTATGGTTTTACGGTTCTGCTGCTATTGAAATTGAATTATTTGAGTATGTTGAGTATGGACGCGTCGAGGAATAGCGCTTGAAATTCTCAGCTTGTTCCAGAATTTCTTTGAATACTTCGTCGTGTATGATTGGTGGATACCCCGCGCTCGATAGAAGAATAATGATGTTCATCTTCAAGGTGTCCCGAATGTCGCCACGATTAGCCCAGTCAATTACGGAGGCTTGCTGCTCGACAAGTTCCTTAACCTGTTTTGCAAGGTCGGTAAGCTTATCATCCGGGAACTTGTCTGCGAAGTCGTACTTGACCGCGACTGATTTCAATATGTCGAAGAAAGCCATCTCCTTGAAGTCGAGTCCAAGCGAGTCTCCTGCGGTTCTCGCGTTGTTGACATCAGCCATGAGGTCAACCATCTGCGAAACTACTTCGTCGATAACATCGTTGGCGAGGGCCGCATCGTCCGAGCGGTCGTTGTACTTTTTCACTATTTCTTCGAGCCGTTTGGTGAAGTCAATGCCTTTTTGCTTATTGACTTTCTTAAGCGATTCAATCACCTGTTTAAGCAGTTGCTCCATGAGCTTGACCTGCGTATTCTTATAGGGGATTTGGCTCAACCGCTTCATGTACTCAGCTGAAAGCAGGTCTATTTCCTCGTCAGCCGATACACCGATATTCTGAATTTCCTCGACGGCTTCACTCGTCAATGCGTCCTTTATCATTTCGGCTACGCGGCGGTTCATCTGAGCCGCATCGGGAGCCTCGCCCTTGGTGAGTTTGAAGATAACGGAGCGCACGGCGAAGAAGAAGTGAATATCATCGTCTTCCTCTTTGATTATCTGCTCGGAGTTGCAGCATATGTTGTAAGCCTCGCGCATCTTTTTGCAATGGCGCATGAACTTGGTTTCCGACTCTTTGGTGCGCTGAATAAATTCAGCGGTCATATTGAGACAGTGTAGCTGTTCGAGCGGTTTGCCTAAGAAATATAGCGACCAATCAAAGCCTGTAAACATACGGCGTATGATGTCGAGTTCGTCTTTCAGTATTTTAAGCGACTGCTCTATGGAGTCAAGCGAGTAGCCCTCGACACCGCCTCCAGCGTAGTGGCTGAGTGCGGCGTTCATCTGTTTCTTTATGCCGAGGTAGTCCACTACAAGACCTTTTTCCTTGCCGGGATAAACACGGTTCACACGTGAGATTGTCTGAACAAGCGTGTGCATCTGCAATGGCTTGAAGCAATACATTGTATCAAGACATGGCACATCGAAGCCAGTTATCCACATGTCGACGACAATAGCGATTTTGAAATTGCTCTTTACAGCCTTGAACTGTTTATCAAGTCCTTTGCGATATTCGTCCGAGCCGAGCAAGTTCCACATCTCCTGTGGATCTTGCTTGTCGCGAGTGAGCACCATGCAGATGCGCGGCATCGGTTTGATTTCCTCGCGTTCCTTGTCGGTGAGAGTTTCGCCGTCAATACACTCCTTGACCTCAGTCCATTCGGGGCGCAGTCGGGTGATGGCCTGATAGAGATTCCATGCAATTGCACGACAACTGCATATAATCATTGCCTTACCCTCGACTGTCGAACCCTCCACGACGCGCTTCTCGTAATGCTCGACAATATCCTTGGCGATGTTGGCGAGCAGGTCGGGGTCGTTGAGAATAACGTCGATGCGAGTCATGCGCTTTTTGCTTTCTTCTATCTGATAGTCGGTAGCGCCCTCGTCCTTACATTTATTGTAATATTCTTCAATCTCCTTGACTTTCGAGGAATTGAGGATCACCTTTGCAGCGCGACCCTCATAGGCTATCTTACGGGTGATGCCGTCGGCAACGGCTTCTGTCATTGTGTAGCGTGTCACAATCGGGCCGAACACATCGATGGTATCATCCTTTGGGGTGCCTGTAAATCCTACATATGTGGCATTTGGGAACGAGTCACGCAGATACTTGGCGAAGCCGAAGTTGCGCTTCACTCCTTTTTCGGTTATGGTGGTTTTCTGCTCCAGTCCTGTCTGTGAGCGGTGAGCCTCGTCGGATATGCAGATGATGTTGGAGCGGTCGCTCAACAGCCCTGTGTTTTCCTCGAACTTCTGAACTGTGGTGAGGAAAACGCCGCCAGAGGTGCGGTTTGCCAGTTGCGTTTTCAAGTCTTCGCGGCTCTCTACCTGCATCACCGTATCATCACCGATAAACTTCTTGGCATTCAGAAATTGCTTGGCAAGCTGATCGTCAAGGTCTGTGCGGTCGGTGATAAGTACGATTGTCGGGCTGCTCAACTCTTTTGACTGCATAAGCTGTCGGGCGAGGAAAAGCATTGTGTAGCTTTTGCCGCAGCCGGTGGCACCGAAGTAGGTACCTCCCTTTCCGTCTCCGTCACCGTTGATTTTGCTATGCCGGAGAATATTTTCAAACAAAAGTGTGGTGGCGAAATACTGAGGATAGCGGCACACCACTTTCACCTCGTCGGTGGTGGTATCGGGAAGGAATATGAAATGATGCACCACATCGAGCAAACGCTCTTTGCGGAACAATCCCTGCATCATCGTGAACATGGAATTGAAGCCGCCCTCTACTTCCTCATCGTCGTGCTCCACCTTGCGCCATGCGTAGAAGTATTCGTATGGTGCGAAGAACGAGCCGAATTTATTATTAACGCCGTCACTGATAACAACAAAGGCATTATAGCGGAACAGGCTCGGAATGTCGCGACGGTAACGGATGGTGAGCTGGTCGTATGCGTTCTCAATAGTGGTGTTCTCTTTGATTGCGCTCTTGAACTCCAGTACCACAAGAGGAATACCATTGACGAATACAATTCCGTCGGGGATGCGCAGATGGTTTTCTTCTATCTGAAATTGATTGACAAACTTAAAGAGGTTGTTCTTGGGGTTATTATAGTCAATCAAGGAAATAAAAAGGTTTGGCTTGGAGGTGTCCTCGCGTTTGATTGCGAAGCCTTTCATGATAAGGCGTATCGCTTCGGCGTTCTGTGCGTAGACATTGCCGCCCTCAGTCGATTCGAGGTGGTTTATGGCTGCGGATATTTCGTTCTCGGTAATACCGTCAGCTTCATACCGCTCACGCAGAAAAGAGCGCAGTTCTTCGTAAAGAATGACATCGCGAGAATCGCGGACGATGGCTTCCCCATGTACATAATCGTAGCCCTGCTCTTTGAACAAGTCTACGAAAGCGGTCTCCAATTGCGGTTCGTTAAATGCTGACATGGTATTATAGTTTGGAGAGTTTGGAGAGAAGTAGTGTCTTAGAATTAAGAAGAATATTAATTTCGGCTTCAAGCGAAGATTGATATTCTAAAATCGGATTACATAATGTGTGAAATTTTAACACATCATTTTCTGCCGGAATCACACAAGTCGTAGGCCGAATCATAGAACAGTAGAGTCGCGTTTGATTAGTGCTACCTTGACAAATATTTTTGAAGTGCGATTCCAAATTAACCAATGTAAGAAAAATATAGTCAACCCATATTTTCGACTTTGCTCGAACAAGTGTCATATTGGAGTCAAAAGTTAGATTCACTGGATTGAACTTTATAATGCCGACTCTTCCGAGTGTTCCTTCTCCAGTTGAATTAATTATAACGTCACCTTTCAGACACTGGATGGCGGATGATTTTGGAATGTGACAACGAGCCTTTGACAAATCGAAGGTGTGATTATAATTACACTTCTGCCCAAGTACCCGAAAATTACTACATTCAATATAGTTCGGTATGGTTCCGGCTGAAATAGTTTCTACAGCATCCTGAATCGTACCCATGCGCCAGCCTGCGGGGAGGTTTTCGGGGTCGATGTTGTCAACGAACATGTGGCGGTAGATAGTTTGGGCGGTGGCTTCGAGTGTGGCTATGAGGCGGCGGTTGCTCTCAATCCGCCGCTCGATGGCCTGATACTCCGCTACTATCTTCCGCTGTTCCTCTATCGGAGGTACAGGCAACATGACATCACACATTTCTTCCCACTCGAAGTATTCGTGTGCGCTGCCGTGAGATTTGAAACGAGCGTAGCGGTCAAATTCGGGTCGCTTAAACCACATCATCAAATAGTACGGGTTAAGCAACTCCTCATTCTTTATCTTAAAGGTGAGATAAGAAGCGGAAACCGTACAATCTTGGCCATCTCGATATGCAATGGAAATTTTATCGCCATTGCGAGTGGTGGCTCGGTTGTAGGCGAACCAACCTCTGCGCACTATCTTATCGGCAACAGAGTTTTCAGCAACTTGTCGAGGATCCTGAAAATATTTGAGATTACAGATACCCTGAGAAAGTTTGACCGACAAATCACGGTTGCGAGCTTCCACAACTTCTATATAGTCGCCGAGCCGCTTATAAGTCGATTTCATAGCCAAGGGTTTTGAAAACATCAAGGAGTTCGGCACGGCTGTCTGCTTCTTCTTTTAGAATGTCGGCGAGTTCGGATTGAAGAGCCGACATTTTAGTTTCATAATCAACGGTTTCATCGTTGTTAGCAAACTCAATGTATTTGCTCGGAACAAGCGAATATCCTTTACCTGCCACTTCTTCAAGAGATGCGGAATAGCAGAACTCAGGAATGTCAGCGTATGATTCGGTATGTCCCTCTCGCTGCCAGTTGTGGTAAACATTGGCAACTTCTTCAATTGTTTCCGGCGAGAACTGAACATATTTCTTTTCAAAAGGAATACCTCTGCGGCGCAAATCCATGAAAAGGATTTCGTGCTCACGGTCACGATAATGGATTTCCTCACCATTGCGAGTAACTACGCGAGCTTTCTTGTTGGCATTGAGAATCCATAGAGTAACGGAAATATCGGTGGAGTAAAAGAGATTGTTGGGGAGTATTATTATCGCCTCTACAAGTCCGCGCTCTATCATCTTACGGCGGATTGCACCCTCGGTGCCGTCGGCACTGAGCGCACCGTTGGCAAGGATGAAGCCGGCCACACCGTTGCAGGAAAGTTTGCTTGCCATGTTGAGAATCCAGCCATAGTTGGCGTTGGAGGTGGGAGGTATGTCGAAGCCGTTCCATCGGGGATCATCGGTGAGCTGATTTTCGGCTCGCCAGTCCTTCTGATTGAACGGTGGGTTTGCCATGATAAAGTCAGCTTTCAAGTCCTTGTGGCGGTCATCTGTGAAAGTGTTGGCGGCATACTCGCCGAGATTGGCCGCAATCCCCCGGATTGCGAGGTTCATCTTGGCGAGTTTGTAGGTGGTCTTGGTAAACTCCTGACCATATACCGACACATTACGGCGGTTGCCGTTGTGACGTTGAACGAACTTCATTGACTGTACAAACATACCGCCCGAACCGCAGCAGGGGTCGTAGATAATGCCCTCGTATGGCTCTATCATTTCGGCAATGAGGTTGACAATGGTTTTGGGCGTATAGAATTCGCCCTTACCTTTGCCCTCCTTGATGGCAAACTTGGAAAGGAAATATTCGTAGACGCGTCCTATTATGTCGTTCTCGGTATCATTTTCGAGAATAGAATCAAATCCGTCTGCCTTGTCAATCAGTGAGCCGAGTTTTTCCGACTCGATGCCGAGCGAACTGTAATAATTATTGGGGAGAGCACCGCGAAGCGGCTTGTTCTTTTTTTCAATATCGGCGAGTGCCTTGTCTACAATCAGGGCGATGTCCGGCTGCTTGGCGTTTTCCTTGATGTAAGACCAACGTGCGGTTTCGGGGAGATAAAACACGTTTTTAGCTCCATAGAAAGCAACGTTATCAACGAAAGCCTCCTGCCCGGCGGCAATGATTTCCTGACGGCGTTTCTCGAAGTGGAAGCCCGCATATTTCAAAAATATAAGCGAGAGGACGACGTGCTTATACTCGCTCGGCTCAATAGAGCCGCGCAGAGCGTCACATGCCTTCCATAACATCTCCTCCATAGGGAGAGCTTCTTTCTTATTTAGTGTTTTCTTTGCCATATATAATAAAACTCCGGCGGCTGTTATCTGAGGGCTGGCTGTGCCTGCAACGACTGCTTGGAAGTTCCGAATGCTTCTTTGCAAGGCAAAGCGCCACGCGATGAGGTTGTGTGGCGTGTTTTGCCAATTTTTTAAGCTGTTTCGGCCATTTTCAGATGTTTGTCGTTGCGATAAATGCAAAGTTAGCTATTTTTATGAGACTGGAGCTATTTGGGGCAGGAAAAGCGTATGGAAAAAACTCTCATCTCTATGCCGGTCAGGTCTCTTTCGAAAATGTAGATGTATGAATTGCACAATTCGGGGCAAACGACTATTTTTGCAGAAACAAAAACATATTTGAGATGAGATCCAAATACCAGCGCGTGCTGCTCAAGCTGAGCGGCGAATCACTCGCCGGAGCCAAGGGCACCGGTATCGATACGGAACGCCTCGGCCAGTATGCCGAGCAGATCAAGGAGATCGCTTCTTCGGGCGTGGAGGTGGCTATCGTGATAGGCGGTGGCAATATATTCCGCGGCCTGTCGGGCGCTACGCGTGGGTTTGACCGTGTGAAGGGTGACCAGATGGGTATGCTTGCGACGGTGATCAATTCGCTTGCCTTGAGCTCGGCTCTTGAGTCGGTTGGGCAGCCTGCGCGCGTGCTGACGGCTATCAACATGTTTCCGATCGGGGAGCATTACAGCAAGTGGAAGGCTATCGAGGCTCTGAAGCGGGGCGAGGTGGCCATCATAGCGGGAGGCACCGGCAATCCGTTCTTCACCACCGATACGGGCAGCGCTCTGCGCGGCATAGAGGTGGAAGCCGACGTGATGCTGAAAGGAACGAGAGTCGACGGCGTGTACACGGCCGATCCGGAGAAGGACTCGACGGCCACCAAGTTCAGCGAGATAAGCTATGACGAGGTGTACAACCGCGGGCTGAAGGTGATGGATCTGACGGCTACGGCCCTGTGCAAGGAGAACGGTCTGCCGATAGTGGTGTTCTGCATGGATACTCCGGGCAATCTGGCCAAGGTGATAGCCGGCGAGCCGATAGGCACGCTGGTGTACTGATCTGATAATTAATATAAAAAACGACATATATGGAACCAAACGATTTTTTAGCTCCCGCAGAGGAGAAGATGGAGCTTGCAGTGGCTTATCTTGACGAGGCTCTGGCTCATATCCGTGCCGGAAAGGCTAATCCGAAGATCATCGACGGCATACGTGTGGAGTATTACGGCAGCGCTGTGCCGGTATCGCAGGTGGCCAATGTGGCTGTGCCCGATGCGCGCACGATCACGATCACTCCGTGGGAGAAGCCGATGTTCAAGGAGATCGAGAAGGCGATCATCAACTCCGAGCTGGGCATCACGCCCGAGAACAACGGCGAGGTGATACGCCTGTCGATTCCGCCGCTGACCGAGGAGCGCCGCAAGCAGCTGGTGAAGCAGTCGAAGGCCGAGGCCGAGCAGGCCAAGGTGTCGGTGCGCAATGCCCGCCGCGATGCGATCGACGGTCTGAAAAAGGCTGTCAAGCAGGGTATGCCCGAGGATGTGGAGAAGGACGCCGAGGCGAGCGTGCAGAAGCTTCACGACAAGTATCTGAAGCGTATCGACGACGTGTTCGCGGCCAAGGAGAAGGAGATTCTCACCGTGTAAACATACTCTTAACATGAGTCAAAAGTAAACATACTCTAAAGCGCAGAAGCCGTGTGCGGCATTGTGCCGGCGTTGCGGCAAACATATATGGAGGGCGGTCAGAGCAGGCCGTCCTCTACTTTTACGGCTATTCGCTCGATGATGGCGTCCTTGCGGTCGGTGTCGGGGTTGTAGTCGCCTTTGAGGTTGACTCCGAAGAAGCGTCCGAATGTCTGCCAGAATCCGGCTCTGAACGATCCGAGGAATGCCTTGATGATGTTGTAGGAGCTTTGGTCGGTTTCGCGTCGGATGAGTTTGATGAGCAACTGTGCCTGGCTTTTGGTGAATTTCTTAAGCACGGGCTTGTATTGCTTGAAGATCTCGTCCTCCATTTTCTTGAGGTATTCCTCGCGTTCGCGCTGTGTGGGGAATGTCTCGATGTATTCGTAGGTTTCGAGCAGCGTGGCGCATATAAGTTTGGCGTAGGGCAGTGTCTTCTTTACGTCGCGCACTGTGCGCCAATAGAATTCTTCCTCTTTCTTGTTTTTGAATTTCAGCGGCGGGAATACGGTGATCTCGTTGAGCACAATCATCTTGACGTGCTCTCCGTCGATGTCGGTCCAGTAGTAGCCTTTGTAGATATTGCGCAGTGCCGAGGGGTTTTCGACCACCGGTACGGTGACTTCTACATCGGTCTGCGCGGCAGCTGTCAGTGCGGCCGCGACAGATAGCGTGAGATATGTCAGCAGTCTGCGCATGTGGGCGGGTGTAGTAGTTTTAATAACGTTTCAGGCGCCGGTTTCGTTGTGGGGGCGGGGAGGATAGTCGATGGTGTAGTGGAGCCCCCGGGATTCCTTCCGTTCCTTGGCCTGTCGCATGATGAGGTAGCCGACGTTGATGATGTTGCGCAGTTCGCATATCGCTCTTGATACTTTCGACTGTTTGAAGAGGCGTTCGGTTTCCTCGTAGAGTATGTCGAGCCGGTTCCATGCCCGGTCGAGTCGCAGGTCGGAGCGTACGATGCCTACGTAGGTGCTCATGATCTGTCCGACCTCGCGTGCGCTCTGTGTTATGAGCACCATCTCTTCGGGGTGTGACGTGCCTTCGTCGTTCCACAGGGGCACGTCGTCGCGCAACTGGTAGCCGTGGGCGTGTTCGATGGCGTGGCGTGCGGCGGCTTCGGCGTAGACCACAGCCTCGATGAGCGAGTTGGATGCCAGCCGGTTGCCTCCGTGGAGCCCGGTGCAGGAGCATTCGCCTACGGCATAGAGCCTGCTGATGCTCGACTCGGCGTTGGTGTCGACGACGATGCCTCCGCAGAGGTAGTGGGCGGCCGGTGCTACAGGTATGTAGTCCTTGGTGATGTCGATGCCGAGGGAGAGGCATTTTGCGTAGATGTTTGGGAAGTGGTGGCGTGTTTCCCCGGGGTCTTTGTGTGTGACGTCGAGATATACGTGGTCGTGCCCTCCGGCCTTCATCTCCGAGTCGATGGCGCGGGCCACGACGTCGCGCGGCGCGAGTTCGAGCCTGGGGTCATATTTTTCCATGAACCGCTCTCCTGCGGGGTTGCGGAGTATTGCTCCGTAGCCTCGCATGGCTTCTGTGATGAGGAACGACGGCCGGTCGCCCGGATGGAACAGTGCTGTGGGGTGGAACTGTATGAACTCCATGTCGCGGACGGTGCCTTTGGCTCGATAGACCATGGCTATCCCGTCGCCGGTGGCCACAAGCGGGTTGGTGGTAGTGGTGTAGACGGCTCCGACTCCTCCTGTGGCCATGAGTGTGACGCGGGAGAGGAATGTGTCGACGGCGCCGGTGTTTTCGTCGAGCACGTAGGCTCCGTAGCATGTGATGTCGGGGGTCCGTCGTGTGACTATCTTGCCGAGATGGTGCTGTGTGATGATCTCTATGGCGAAATGGTGCTCGAAGACGTCGATGGAGTCAGACTCCCTGATGCGTCGTATGAGGCTCTGCTGTATCTCGTAGCCGGTGTTGTCGGCGTGGTGGAGTATCCGGAATTCGGAGTGTCCGCCCTCGCGGTGCAGGTCGAACGATCCGTCCTCGCGTCTGTCGAAGTCTACTCCCCACTGCAGGAGCTGGCTTATCTGGGAAGGTGCCTCGCGGACTACTTTTTCGACGGCCTTGGGGTCGCTCAGCCAGTCGCCGGCCACCATGGTGTCGTGGATATGTTTGTCGAAGTCGTCGAGCTGCAGATCGGTGACCGATGCCACTCCTCCCTGCGCGAGGGCGGTGTTGGCTTCCTCGAGGGTGCTTTTGCATATGAGCGCCACTCGTCCCGTGCGGGCCACTTTGAGTGCGAAGCTCATGCCGGCTATGCCGCTGCCGATCACCAGATAGTCGTATTTTCTAACCATTGCGATTCGTGATATAGTAGTGTGCTCCTGACGGCGTGTGCGGATGCCGTCGGTAGACGGCGCAAAGTTACAAAATTATTTCTTTCGGTGTTGAAAATGTGGCGTTTTATGTGCCGTTGACGTGCGGTGCGGGCGGGTTGTTGGCATTGTGTGAGGTTTGTTGTGAAAAATTAATGGTGATAAGGGGCTGCGGAGGGGTCTCGGGGTGTTGATTTTTCGGAAAAAAGTTGTAACTTCGCGCTGCGTAGCAAAGTGTTCTGACGGCTGCGTATATGACATTATAACTAAAACCAGACTTTCATATCCATCTAAACAAACATAGATTACAGACTTATGAGTAAGGAAAAGAAATTCTTGACTTGTGACGGTAATCAGGCAGCAGCCCACATTTCGTACATGTTTACGGAAGTGGCGGCCATTTACCCGATCACCCCGTCGTCGACGATGGCAGAATACGTTGACGAATGGGCCGCAGCCGGCCGTAAGAATATCTTCGGCGAGACGGTTCTCGTGCAGGAGATGCAGTCGGAGGGCGGTGCAGCGGGTGCGGTTCACGGCTCTCTGCAGGCAGGCGCTCTGACAACGACCTACACTGCATCGCAGGGTCTGCTGCTGATGATTCCTAACATGTACAAGATAGCCGGCGAGATGCTTCCGAGCGTGTTTCATGTATCGGCACGCACGATCGCTTCTCACGCGCTGAGCATCTTCGGCGACCATCAGGACGTGATGGCGGCCCGCCAGACCGGCTTCGCCATGCTGGCCGAGGGTTCGGTGCAGGAGGTAATGGATCTGTCGGGTGTGGCTCATCTGGCAACGATCAAGTCGCGTATACCTTTCTTGAACTTCTTCGACGGCTTCCGTACCTCGCACGAGATCCAGAAGATCGAGATGCTCGAACAGGAGGATCTCGCTCCGCTGCTCGATCGCGACGCCGTGGCCGCTTTCCGCGACCGCGCTCTCAATCCTGATGCTCCCGTTGCCCGCGGCATGGCCGAGAACGGCGACGTGTTCTTCCAGCACCGCGAGTCGTGCAACCCCATATATGAGGCTGTTCCCGAGATCGTGGAGGACTACATGAAGCAGATTTCCGCCATCACCGGCCGCGAATATCACCTCTTCAACTATTATGGCGATCCCCAGGCCGAGCGCGTGATCATCGCCATGGGTTCGGGCACACAGGCCGCTCAGGAAGCCGTAGACCATCTGATGGCCAAGGGCGAGAAGGTGGGTCTGGTGAGCGTTCATCTGTTCCGTCCGTTCTCGGCGAAGCATCTTCTCGCTGCTATCCCCGCCACCGCGAAGCGCATCGCTGTGCTCGACCGCACCAAGGAGCCGGGCGCTCCGGGCGAGCCGCTCTATCTCGACGTGTGCGAGGTGTACAAGAACCGCACCGACGCTCCGGCCATCTACGCCGGCCGTTTCGGTCTGGCGTCTAAGGACACCACTCCGGCCGACATGATCGCCGTTTACGACAATCTGGCTCTGCCGCAGCCGAAGGATCACTTCACCATCGGCATAGTCGACGACGTGAACTTCAGCTCGCTGCCCCCGGTAGCTCCTATCGTGGTGAGCGACACGATGTTCGAGGCCAAGTTCTATGGTCTGGGTGCTGACGGCACCGTGGGCGCCAACAAGAACTCGGTGAAGATCATCGGCGACAATACCAATAAATACTGTCAGGCCTACTTCGCCTACGACTCGAAGAAGTCGGGCGGCTTCACCTGCTCTCACCTGCGTTTCGGCGACGAGCCTATCCGCTCCACATATCTGGTGACCACGCCCAACTTCGTTGCTTGCCACGTTCAGGCTTATCTGCATCTGTATGATGTGACACGCGGTCTGCGCGACGGCGGCACCTTCCTGCTCAACACTATCTGGAAGGGCGAGGAGCTGGCCAAGAATCTTCCCAACAAGGTGAAGAAGTACTTTGCCGACCACAATATCACCGTATATTATATCGACGCAACCAAGATAGCTCAGGAGATCGGTCTGGGCAACCGCACCAATACGATCCTCCAGAGCGCGTTCTTCCGCATCACCGAGGTGATTCCGGTGGATCTGGCCGTAGAGCAGATGAAGAAGTTCATCGTGAAGAGCTATGGCAAGAAGGGTCAGGATGTCGTGGACAAGAACTATGCCGCCGTAGACCGTGGCGGCGAGTATGCCAAGCTCGATGTCGATCCGTCGTGGAGCAATCTTCCCGAGGATGCCGAGGTGAAGAACAACGATCCGGAATTCATCAACAAGCTCGTGCGTCCGATCAACGCACAGGACGGCGACCTGCTCAAGGTGTCGGACTTCAAGGGTATCGAGGACGGCACATGGCAGCAGTCGACCGCCCGCTATGAGAAGCGCGGCGTGGCCACTTTCGTTCCCGAATGGATCGCGGACAACTGCATACAGTGCAACAAGTGTGCTTACGTTTGTCCTCACGCTGCAATCCGTCCGTTTGTGCTCGACGAGAAGGAGATGGCCGGCGCACCTATCGCCGAGGGCGATTCACTGCCCGCTATCGGCAAGACTTTCACCGGTATGCGCTTCGTTCAGGCTGTCGATGTGCTCGACTGTCTGGGTTGCGGCAACTGTGCCGACGTATGTCCGGGCAAGAAGGGTGAGAAGGCTCTCGTGATGAAGCCTCTGGAAACCCAGATGGACGTGCAGAAGGAGTGGGATTACTGCGTGAACGAGGTAAGCTCGAAGCAGGATCTGGTGGATGTGAAGGCCAATGTGAAGAACTCTCAGTTCGCTATGCCTTACTTCGAGTTCTCTGGCGCATGCTCTGGCTGCGGCGAAACTCCTTACGTGAAGCTGATATCCCAGCTCTACGGCGATCACGAGATGGTGGCCAATGCTACCGGTTGCTCGTCGATCTACTCGGGCTCTGTGCCTTCGACTCCCTATACAGTCAACAAGCAGGGTCACGGTCCGGCATGGGGCAACTCGCTCTTCGAGGACTTCGCAGAGTTTGGCCTCGGCATGTTTATCGCCAACGAGCAGCTCCGCCGTCGCCTGACCGAGACGATGAAGGCCGCTACGGAATGTCCGTCGTGCAGCCAGGAGATCCATGACCTGGCACAGCAGTGGCTTGACTCGGCCGACGACGCTGTGGCAACACGTGCCATCGCCGACAAGCTGATACCTCTGTGCGAGGCATGCGGCTGCGACATATGCAAGACCATTCTCGATCTGAAGCACTATATCGTGAAGCGTTCGCACTGGATCATAGCCGGTGACGGTGCTTCGTACGACATCGGTTTCGGCGGTCTGGACCACGTTCTCGCCAGCGGCAAGAATATCAACGTGCTCGTTGTCGACACGGAGGTTTACTCCAACACCGGCGGTCAGGCCTCGAAGGCTACTCCGGTGGGCGCTATCGCCAAGTTTGCCGCCAGCGGCAAGCGCATCCGCAAGAAGGATCTCGGTCTGATAGCCTCGACCTACGGCTACGTGTATTGCGCACAGATAGCCATGGGCGCCGACCAGGCTCAGACTCTTAAGGCTATCCGCGAGGCTGAGGCTTACGACGGCCCGTCGCTGATCATCGCCTATGCTCCCTGTATCAACCACGGCATCAAGGCCGGCATGGGTCACTCGCAGCTGGAGGAACAGAAGGCTGTGGAGTGTGGCTACTGGCACCTGTGGCGTTACAATCCCGCTCTCGAGGAGTCGGGTCAGAACCCCTTCACTCTCGACAGCAAGACTCCCGACTGGGACAAGTTCGAGGACTTCCTCAAAGGCGAGGTGCGCTATGCTTCGCTTGCCAAGCAGTATCCTGCTGAGGCTTCCGAGCTGTTCTCGGCCGCGAAGGCCAATGCCCAGTGGCGCTACAACAACTATCGCCGTCTGGCCCAGCAGCAGTGGGGCGTCGATCCTGAGGTAGGCAACCTGCCCAAGTGAATGAGACTGCCGTCCGTCAGCACTGACGGACAGTAGTTCCCGATAAAACGGTGTGCCATATATCCTGCATCAGCGGGATGTATGGCACGCTTCGTTTTATGTGCGGTTGATCGGTTTTTGATACGTTCGTGATTGCTTTGTAGTGCGGGTTGATCGGTTTTTTATCGGTTTAAGGGGCGGATTTGGTGGGAAGCGGGAAAATTCCTACCTTTGCGGTGTGTTGGCGGCAGACTGGGGCAACAGCCCGTCGCCGTTATGCAACACTTTGAAGTAAAACCAATTTAATCAGTCTTGGATATAGATCCTTTACCAGCTATGGCCGACACGCTCGGAGCGGTATTGTCGGCCTTGCAGCTCAATTTTCCGGCCAATTTCGGCCTTGACCAGATGGCGGCCCTTGTGGTGGCCTTGTGTGCTCTGATGATCTCCGGCTTCGTGTCGGGCAGTGAAATAGCGTTTTTCTCGCTGACTCCCCAGCAGTGCGACGAGCTTGACGAGACTCCCCGCGGACAGAATGTGCTGGCTATGATAGGTAAGCCCGAGCGGCTGTTGGCTACAATACTGATCGCCAACAATCTGGTCAATGTGACCATAGTGATATTGTGTAATTACGCGCTTGGTCCTGTTTTCCAGGGCATGGCCGCATGGATGAGTTTTCTGCTTCAGACGGTCATCCTGACGTTCCTGATATTGCTTTTCGGGGAGATACTGCCCAAACTGATAGCCAATTCCGACAATATGCGCTGGATACGTTTCGCTCTCGGCGGTGTGAAGCTTATGATGGCGGTATTCAGTCCTATATCATCGCTGCTCGTAAGGGGGTCGACGATCGTCAACCGTGTGGTGGTGAAAAAGGAGAGCGACGTGACTGCCGAGGAATTGTCTCAGGCTCTTGAGATAACCGATGTGAGCGCGGGCGACGAGAAGGAGATGCTCGAGGGTATCCTGAGGTTTGGCGACAAGACGGCCAACGAGGTGATGACTCCGCGTGTCGACATGACGTGTGTGGATCTGTCGTCGGATTTCGACGAGGTGATGTCGACGGTGGTGGAGTCGGGTTATTCGCGTCTGCCGGCGTGCGATGGTTCGCAGGACGACATCAAGGGAGTGTTGTATTCGCGCGACCTGTTGCCTTACATAGGCAAGGATGCTGCGGATTTTGACTGGCGGACTCTGCTCCGTGAGCCGTATTTTGTGCCCGAGGCTCGTTCGATCGACGATCTGCTGGAGGATTTCCGGCGCCGTCATATACACATGGCGATCGTGATAGACGAATTCGGAGGCACTCAGGGACTCGTGACCCTGGAGGATGTGCTTGAGGAGATCGTGGGTGATATCAACGACGAGTATGACGAGGATGAGAAGACCTATCGCCGCCTGCCTGACGACACGTTTATTTTCGAAGGAAAGACTCTGCTTGATGACTTCTTCCGTGTGACGGATCTCAACGAGGCGGATTACTCCGATGTGACGGCCGACTGCGAAACTCTGGCGGGTATGCTTCTTGCGATAAAGGGCGATTTTCCGAAGGAGAAGGAGCCGATGGTCTATGGCCGCTGCCGTTTTCTGGTGCTGGAGATCAACGGTCACCGTATCGTCAACGTGAGGGTGAAGGTGATGCCCGAAGATGTGGAGCCGAAGGGTGAGGCATGATCAGATTGACGGCAGTTGTGGCTATGGCTGCTGTGGCGTCGGGCGTAGTGTCGTGTGGCCGCAGCGATGGCGAGCGTATCGCCACGCCTCGTCCGCGGGCATATCCACGTATTGAAGTCGCTGAGTCAGACTACCGCCGTGGCGACTCTTTGCCGTCGGGCTTCGCTGTCAGCAGCCGTGCCGAGGCAGTGCTGGGCGGCAGCGGCGATAACCGTTGGCTTACGATCGTATATCCTGATTATGGTGGCGCGAGGCTGCATCTGACCTTCACGGTGTCGGACGATCCCGACGCTGTGTCGGCGAACCGCATTGAGCGGATCGCTCTAAACGCGGGTCAGGCGAGTCTGTCGGCAAGTGATACAACAGTGGGAGGGGGAATGGCAAGCATAACGTTTTTCAGATGCGACGAGCCTTCGGTGACGCCGCTTCAGATGATAGCGCGCTGCGGCACGCTGACGGTAAGCGGCGCGCTGACCGGATTGGACAGCGAAGCATCACCCGACAGTCTCGGGCCGTTGCTTGACGCGATAGAGCGCGATTTTGCGGCCGGAATGGACTCGACAGCAATTCACAGCAGTGTCTTATGGAGGGGGAGATAAAGCGATTTGGGATTGATGGCGCGGAGGTGTGCATGACCAGCATCGCCGGACGTGGCAGGGGGGCGGAGCGCGAGGCTACGCAGCGGCTTGTGGAGGCAATGTTTGGCTCCGGCACTGTGTTAGGTCATACGGCTTGCGGCGCTCCGAAGGTTGAGGGGTATGGTGATGGCCGGGTGTCGGTGAGTCATGGCGCGGGGTGTGCCGTGGTGGCGTTGTGCGGCCATGGCGTGCGGTTAGGTGTCGATGCGGAGTCGGCGCGCGAGCAGCTGCGGCGTGTGACGGGGCGGATACTCACTGCCGCCGAGCGCAAGGTGCTGCCGCTGCCTGAACAGTGCGATATAAGGCTGCTGCAACGGATCTGGACGGCAAAGGAGGCAGTCTACAAGCTGACGCCCGAGAATGGCCGGATGACGCTCGGGGAGATTGATGTGCTTCGGGCTGAGGATCTGGACGCGTGGCGGCGGGGAGACAGCATAGTGTCACGCGGCGGGGCGAGGGTGAGCTTTGTGGAGCTTGAGGGGGATGGGCTGTTGGCTGTCGCAACGATGGTCAGCAGCCGAGAAGGTCGCGGGTGATATCGAGCGCAGCCGTGATCTCTTGAGGTGTGGCGGTGGAGTCGAGCCGGATGTCGCCCGGGGCTGCAAGCAGTGTGAAGTTGATTGTCTCCGGATCGATGTTTTTCTTGTCGTGGCGCATGAGCTGGATCAGCGTGTCGTAGTCGTCGCAGGTGAATTCCGGTGCGCCATAGCGTGATTTTACGAACGCGGCCACCGAGTGGAGCCGTTCCGAGGGGAATCCGTGTTTCATGTGGGAGAGCACCAGGTCGGCGACAAGTCCGCGCGCCACCGCATAGCCGTGGGCGAGATGACTGCCTGTCTTAAGGGCGAGTCCTTCCATGGCGTGGGCCATGGTGTGTCCGAGGTTGAGAGCCTTGCGGAGTCCGTGCTCGTGGGGGTCGGCCTCAACCACGCGTTGCTTTACCGCCACGCTTTTTTTGAGCAGTTGGAGCAGTTCCTTGGGCTCGTCGCAGTTTTCGATAGGGAAATCGAGGAGCATGTCGACGGCCTCTTCGGAGTCGAGTAGCCCGTGTTTGAGCATTTCGGCGTAGCCCGAAAGGAGTTCCTCGCGCGGCAGCGAGCCGAAGAAGCATGTGGAGATGATGACGGCCACTGCCTCGCGGAATACGCCGATTTCGTTTTTGAGTCCTTCGAAGTTGATGCCGGTCTTTCCTCCTACGGACGCGTCGACAGCCGCGAGAAGTGTGGTGGGGATGTTGATGAATTTCACTCCGCGCTTGAATGTGGCGGCCGCGAATCCTCCCATGTCGGTGACGACTCCTCCTCCGAGATTGATGATCAGAGAGCTGCGGGAGCATCCTCCGGCCACGAGCCGGCTCCATATCTCCGAAAGGGTGCGGAGGTTTTTGGCTTCGTCGCCCGGCTCGCACTCTATGACGCATGCCCGGGCTACTGCCGGCGATTGCTCTGCGAGAGACGGGAGCACTTCGCGGCGCACGTTGGTGTCGGTGATTATAAACAGTCCGTTGGGTTTGGCTTCGTCGACTATGGCTTCGACTGCGGCGGCGACTTCGTTGTTGAATACAAGTATCTGGCTCATGCGGTGGTTTATTGCTGTGAGGGTTTTGAAATGCTGTCCGGCAAATATAGCGATAATGTCGGAGACGGCCATCATAGGCGTGTGTTAAGCTCGTATAAAAATGCTTATCAGCAGGTGTGCGGGGCGATAAACGCGCGCAGCGATGCGGTGGGTCGGGTGGTAATTTTGCAACCGGAAAGTAAACGCAAAATACGACAGGATGAGCACAAAGAGATTGCAGAGGGTGAAGGTATCGGCTAGCGGAGTGGAGCGTGGAGGCGGCAGAGTGAAGCAGTGCGTGAATCTGGTGAGGCTCCGCGGCGCATTGACGCCAATGACGCCGATACCATCGGCCGACGATGACAGCAACGGCGGCAAGCCGTCGGGCGGAAGTGAGACATACGAGCGCCGCACGGCGGTGTATGCTCCGGTGAGGCTGGTGGCCAGGGTGGCGGGACGGATGCAGCGTCAGACCTCGGCTTTCACTCCCTCGGAGGGGGATCCGGGGAGGCGTCAGGGTATGGGCGACAAGGATGTGGCGTCGCTGTCGGATATGCTTGGCACGGCCTATTGCGGTCTGGTGGCGGAGGCTGCCGAGAACGGCATGATGCTCCAGCCGGTGGCTTGCGGCTACAGGCTTATCGGTGCTGACGGGTCAGTGCTGTATGAATCGGGCGTAGGATTTGTGGGTGCGAGAGAGGGCGCGCAGCTGTGCGGCGTGTTTCGTCCGGGGCTGACGCGTCGCAGTCCGACGGATTTCACGATCGCCGATTTCGCGATTGAGGCTGAGGCGTATGCTCTGGAGGCGGAGATACCGGCTTACGGCGCTGACAGCGGAGTGGCCGAGGTGGAGATATATGTCGGCGAACAGCTTCATCCGGTGGATCCCGACGGCCTCTCCGAGGTGAGGATAGATGGCGCGGAGGGGAACAATCCCACGGTGAGGCTCGCTCTTCCGGGAGCTACAACCGCGCTGACCCCTAACCTGCGGAGTCTGACGTCAAAGGCCATGATGCTGTCGGGTTGTGGCATGGGGTGGATGCGTGTGGCGGCACGGATCAAGGCCGGTGAGGCGAGGGTGGTGAGAGTGGGCGATGCGGCCCGCGGCGATGTGGCCGTCAGCCGTAGGCTTAGCGACAGAGTGGCAGTGCAGGCCGAAGAGGCGGCAAAGCATACGCTGACAGCTGAGGAGCGGCTTCTGTCGGCGGTCGGCACTCCATGCGGTTTCAGGGCTGAACGGTGTGTGAGGTCGGGTGATACGGCAGTGATGAGCGGCATCACGACCGTGCGATTCGAGGGAGTTTCGCCGCTTGAGATGGTGGTGGCCGGCGAGGGTGACGATCTGATAGAGCTGCGTGCGAGGGTGACGGGGCGCGATGGCGCGGAGGTGGTGCGCGAGGCTGTGATGAGGGGTGACTTCAGTACGATAGCGCGCAGTGTGGTGGTGGGGTATCCGTCGGGCGATATGTCGGAACTGCATATAGAGGCAGTGTGCGGGGGTGTGAGCAAGCATTTTGATGCTATGCTTGTGCCGTCGGCCGATATGAGCCGGTCGCTGCATGTCACCGCAGGGCTTGCCGCCGCAGCCCCGGAGAGGATAGAGGAGGTGAGAGGAGAGGGAGAGAGAGGAGAGGATGGGAGAGAACATGAGGAGAAAGAACATATGGATGACAGCGAGGAGAGAGGCAGCGGGGCGGCGCGAGGGAGGGAGCGGCGTGTCGGCAATGCTCTCGTGGCGGTGGCGGGCGACAGGATCGCGGCGTGTCTGTTAGGCGCAGGTGTGGAAGTGGCCGACATGGCGCTCGCCGACAGAAGCCGCACTACGTGGGACTCGTCGAGATGTCACCTGTATGCGACGGCTTCTGACGGCATCTACGGTGTGAGCGTGGATATGGCTTCGGAGCGCATCGCGGCCACAAGTCTGTCGGGAGTGCGGGTGACGGGGTCGCTGATCCCGGCCCGTGAAGGGTATTATGCCGCTACCGGGAGCGGAGTGGTGGCGATAGCGGGCGGATGTGTGAAGGCGATCGGTGGCGGCCGATGGATGTCGGCCCGGATAGACCCGTCAAGCGGATTGCCGCTGATGACCGACGTGTCGGGACGCAGCTTCCTTGTCGATGACGACGGCACGGAGTATATGGCCGACCCGGCGCGACAGGGCGAGGCTGAATGGCGGGCCGGAGTGGAGCTCGAAGAGGGGGAGCGGGTGTGTGGAGCGGAATTGCGGCTGAGAGCCTCGTCGTTTGACGGCGTGGTGGAGATCGCTGCCGGAGGTCGCCGCCGGATGCAGACGGTCAGCCGGTGGAGGATACGCGGGCCGATCCGCGGTGTGTTGAGGCTGAAGGGTGTGGTGTGTCCGTCGCGGCCATACGTAGAGCTGAGGCTGAAAGGGCGCGTGTCGGCCGACATGAGGCTTCGTTCGGCGACAGTGGATGTAGTTGCGGGTGGAGGGAAATGTGTGTAAAGCGATTGTAAGGCATGATTACAGACGAAGAAAAGGATACGATATTCTCAGATCCGGTGGCTTTGGTGGCCGAAAACGAGCGCCGCAAGGCCGCCTGCAGCGGAGCGTATGATCCGGAGAGCGGCGAAGGCTGCTGCGGCGAGAGGGTGGAGCTGAAACGCTGTTTCAGACGGTGGCTGGTGCCGGTGGAGATGATGTCTGATCCACGGATCAAATCGTGTCGCCGTGTGGTCGAGATCGAGAGGCTGCGGGCTGAGTATGATTTCGAGTTCTGGGCGTGGCGGTGTGTGGAGATCTCCGACAAGCAGACCGGCCGGATGATGCGGATGAAGCTCAACCGCCCGCAACGCAAACTGCTCGGTGTGATGGAGGGACAGCGGCGTGGCGGAATGCCTGTGAGAGTGATACTGCTTAAGTCGCGCCAATGGGGCGGAAGCACCCTGACGCAGATCTACTACGCATGGCTTCAGACGGTAGTGGCCGAGGGGCTGAATTCGCTGATATGCGCCCAGGTGCTGAACACGTCGGGGACAATACGGAGGATGTATGACCGGCTGCTGCGCAATTATCCCCGTGAACTGTGTGATGACGAAGAGCAGTGGCGCAGGCTGAAAAAGGGTCTTGTGCCGAGCGGCGACGGCAGCAGCAGCCGGATCGTGAGCGGGCGCAGGGCTACGGTGACCGTAGGCTCGTCGTTCGGCCAGGACGCGGTGAGGGGTCTTGACATAAGGCTCGCTCATCTGAGCGAGGTGGCTTTCTGGCGTGACACCGATCTTATGAAGCCGGCCGATTTCGTGAGAGCCATCTGTTCGGGCATAGCCCTGCAGCCGCTTACGGCGGTGGTGATCGAAAGCACTGCCAACGGCGTGGGCAATTACTTCCACAAGGAGTGGCTTCGTGCGAAGGATGGGAGCAGCGACAAGGCGGCCGTGTTTGTAGGCTGGCATGAGATCGAGGAGAATGTGGCTGATGCGGGCGACGTGGGTCAGATCGTCAGTCAGATGGATGAATATGAGCGCAATCTGTGGCGGCGCGGTCTGACTCTCGAACAGATCAGATGGTATCAGCTCAAGCGGCGTGAAGCTCCTGATCATTCGAAAGTGATGGCGGAGTATCCGACCGACGACACCGAAGCGTTTGTCAACAGCGGTTTCGGAGTGTTTGCTCCCGATCTGGTGGAGCGTATGCGCTCGACGTGTCATGATCCGGTGGCTGTGGGCGAGGTCGGCGGCATGGCTCTGACAGGACCGGACGCCCTCCGCGGGGTGAAGTTCGCGGCCGACGCCAAAGGGTGCCTGAAGGTGTGGGAGTGGCCTGCGCGCGAGCGACATAACAGCGACCGTTATGTGGTGACGGTGGACATAGGGGGGCGCAGTGCCGGTGCGGACTGGTCGGTGATAGCGGTGATGGACCGCGGCGAGGCCGACGGAAGCGGACCGATGCGGATAGCCGCCCAGTGGCGCGGCCATATCGACCACGATCTTCTCGGGTGGAAGGCTGCCGCGATAGCCGCCTATTACAACGAGGCTCTGCTGGTGGTGGAGAGCAACACTCTCGAGACAGAGCGTGCCGGATCGTCGACCTACATTCTCGAGCAGCTCAGCGAATGTTACGGCCATCTGTATGCCCGCACTCTGCGCGACACCTTCAATCCTCAGCGGGAGCGGCGGCTGGGATTCCATACCAACCGTCAGACCAAAGGACTGGTGGTGGAGAGTCTGATAAGAGCTGTCAGGGAGCATGAGTATCTTGAGCGCGACAATATGGCCTGCGACGAGATGATGACCTACACGCAGCTTCCGGGGGGCGGGTATGCCGCGCGCGACGGCTGTCACGACGACGTGGTGATGACCCGCGGCATGGCAGTGTATGTGGCCTCGACGGTGAGACGCAGTCCGGAGGCGAGCTGCAGCTACTTCCGGGGGCGGTGACTCCGCCGGCGGGCGGTGAAGCTGTAGCCGAAGCGTGACGGATGTCGGCCGTGGCTTTGGGTATTGGAGAATTATTGTTACTTTTGTGCGTTTTGAATTCTTGAGCGGAGACAAGGACTCCGGTAATAAGCAATCGCCTAACAAATGTCAGACATGCCAGGACAGACTTCTGAAACGTACATAGACAGCACCTCGATAGTAGATGACGGCGCCGTGATAGGACACGGTTGCCGTATCTGGCATTTCTGCCATGTGATGGGCGGCGCGACAATCGGCGACGGCTGCACTCTTGGGCAGAATGTCATGATAGCCGACGGCGTCAGCCTGGGACGCAATGTGAAGGTGCAGAACAATGTGTCGGTGTACTCGGGCGTGACGGTGGAGGATAATGTGTTTCTCGGGCCGTCGTGCGTGTTTACCAACGTGCGCAATCCGCGGAGCGAGATATGCCGCCGCGGCCAGTATGAGCGGACTTTAGTGAGAGAGGGCGCCACGATAGGGGGGAACGCCACGATAAGGTGTGGTGTGACGATCGGGCGGTATGGCTTTGTGGGGGCAGGCAGTGTAGTTACTGCCGATGTTCCCGACTATGCCGTGGTGACCGGCGTTCCGGCGCGGCATTCCGGCTGGATGAGCCGATATGGCGCGTTGCTTGAGTTTGATTCCACGGGTTTGGCTGTCTGCCCAGAATCGGGGATCATATATCGTAATGAAAACGGAACTGTTTATGAGGAATCGGATGGCAATGGGGATATATGACCGACTTTGCTCGCGTCAGACCTCTGTAGGAGTAGTTGGTCTGGGATATGTGGGCATGCCGCTTGCATTGGAGATGGCCAAGCACTTCAATGTAGTGGGTTTTGATTTGGTAAAAAAGGTATGCAATTGTAGTTCAACGGATTACCCCCCCCCCATTGAACAATGACGGAAGCGGGGCGCAGTATGGCGGCAGGCCTGTAATAGCGGGCTGTATCGACGATCTTGCAGATGCGTCGTTCTATATAGTGGCTGTAGGCACGCCGGTCAATGACAGCCACACGCCTGATATCAGCCAGTTGCTGGCGGCCACGGAGTCGGTGGGCGGCATTCTGAAGCGTGGCGATTATGTGGTGTATGAATCGACGGTATTTCCCGGATGCACCGAGCGGGAGTGTGTGCCGCTTCTCGAAAGGATCTCAGGTCTTGAGTGTGGCCTGGATTTCAAAGTGGGTTATTCGCCGGAGCGGATCAATCCGGGCGATCTGGCGCATGATCTGACAAATACTCCTAAAATCATATCGGGGTGCGATGAGGAGGCTGCTGAGGAGATAGCCCGTGTGTATGGCCGTGTGGTCAGTGCGCCCCTTAGCTGGGCGTCGGACATACGGGCGGCCGAATCGGCGAAGCTTCTGGAAAACATACAACGGTGTGTCAATATCGCACTGATCAACGAGATGTCGATGACGCTCGGACGTATGGGGATCGACGTGTCGGAGGTGGTGAGGCTTGCTTCGTCGAAGTGGAATTTTACAGCCTACAGTCCCGGACTGGTAGGCGGCCACTGCATACCGGTAGATCCTTACTATATGATTTCGGAGGCAGCCCGCCGGGGAATTGATATGCCTCTGACCAGGCTCGGCTGCTCTGTCAACGAAAGCATGGCCGGATATGTGGCCGATGAGGTGTTGCGTCGGATCTCCGGCTCTGTCGGGAGGGAGGGGCGACGGCCTCGTGTGCTGGTGCTTGGTGTGGCTTATAAGCCGGATTCCGACGATATACGCAGCAGCGGTGCGGCGGCGCTTAGGGAGTGTCTGTCGGAGCGCGGAGCGGAGTGTGATGTGGTCGACGAGATGGTCGACGGCGAGTCTGTGAAGCGGATGTATGGCTTTGAGCTTTCGGACAGTCCGTCGGGAGTGTATGATGCGGTTGTGATAGCTGTGGCGCATGAATGCTATAGGAGTCTGGACGATGAGTGGTTCGCCCGCGTCACGACCGGACCGGAGGCTCTGCTCGCTGATCTTGGCGCCACCTACAAGGGACGTATTTCCAATCTCAGATACTGGACTCTCTGATGCGGAGCCGGCTGTCGACATATTTCGGCGGATTGCGCGGAGGTCGTGCGGGTGAAGCCGCGTGGGTGGGCGTGTCGAAGGGTGTGTCGATGTGTCTGTCGCTTTTCATTGCCATGGCCCTCAGCCGACTGATGACTCCTGATGACTACGGGACGTATCTTCAGCTATTGTATGTCTACGGCACTCTGCTGGTTGTGTTCTCGCTGGGTCTGCCCGGCTGTTATTCTTATTTTTTGGCGAGGGTGAAGTCGGCCGGCGAGGGGCGTGGGGTGGTGACGAAGCTGACGCGGCTGTGTGTGGGAATGGGAGGGGTGTTTGCCCTGTCGCTGTTTCTGCTGTCCGATCAGCTCGCCTCGTTGCTCGGCAATGCCGCTTTGGGGCCGGGTCTCCGGGTGTTTTCGGTGGTGCCGTTGGCCATGATGCCGGCAGTGGGTGTTGAGGGTATTATGGTGACTTGCCGGCGGAGCCGTCAGCTGGCGTGCTATGTGTGCCTGAGCCGTCTGGCGACGCTGCTGTGCGTGGTAGTGACGGCGTGGGCGTCGGGGGGCGATACGGGCTGCGTGACGGTGGCTTTTGTGGCAGCGTCGGTGGTGTCAGGCACCGTCGGCCTGTGGCTGTCCTACAGCCCTTTCAGAGGGGTGACGGCTGTAGCCGGCGGATTGTCATACGGCGAGGTTATGCGGTTTGCTATGCCGGTGTTCTATGCCGGGATCTATAGCTTCATAATCTCTTCGTCGAGCCAGTTTTTTGTCAGCCGCTATTTCGGTGCAGGCGATTTCGCAGTGTTTTCCAATGGATTTCGTGAGATGCCGCTGGCGGTGATCGTCACGTCGGCAGTCGGTTCGGTGCTGTTGCCGGAGTTGTCGAGGCTTGCGCTGACTGATAGAGATGAGTGTATCGGTGTGTGGTGCCGGTCGGTATATAAGTCGGCGTCGGTGGTGTGGCCTGTCGCGGTGTTCTGCATAGTTTATGCGCCGGAGATCATGGTGACTCTTTTTGGCGAGGGCTATCGTTGCGGCTCGGTATTGTTTCGCCTGGCGTCGCTGATATGTCTGGTGTGGATAGTCCCTTTCTTTCCGCTTATGACAGCCCTCGGATTATCGCGCAATTTTGCCAAAGTGCATTTGATGACGGCCATTCTGCTTGTGGCGTTGGATTGTTTGGCCGTGAGTTTTTTCCCTTCGTTGACGATGATAGCAGCGATAGCGGTGACGACGCGTCTGGGAGGTATTTTGCTGCTGTTCCGCTCTGTGAGCCGCCATACGGAGGCGGCTCTGTGGCGCCGGCTTCCGCTACGGGATCTGGCGCGCTTGCTTGTGGCGTCGGGTACTTCGTGCGTAGCGGGCAAGGGGCTGATAGCGATAACTGGTATCACTGACGCTCCGACGGCGCTCGTGGCTGCATTGGCAGTGGCGGTGATGATGTATATGGTCGTCGGGCGTTGGCTCGGACTCGAATTTCGGCCGTTACGTGGCGGTGAGGTTCCGGATAATAAAATAGTGTGATAAACAGCTAATTTTTACGAGTTGCTTGATGAGGATACTGATAATTACAAATGTGTTTCATCCGTCCAATATGATCGGTGCGTTCAGAATGAATGCTTTCGCCCGGTATTTCAGCCGGGCCGGGCACGATGTGACTGTCATTGCAGAGGGGGCGGAGGATGTGAACGAGTCATGGGAGGGGTGTGATGTACGATATGTGAGTGATCCGATTGTCAGGAATTACAGCTATCTGTCCAGCCGCATTTATGATGGGCGATGGAGCATGCGGCGTGCGGTGAAAGCTTTGGAATACAGGCTGACCTTGAATTCTTCGCTATGGTGCAGGAAGGCTATAGCTGCGTCGCGTCGGGTCATGGCCGGCGGGAGGATTGATGCCGTTCTTTCGACGAGTGGTCACGACATGGTGTCGCACAGGTGTGCCTTGAAGTTAAAGCGGGAGTTTCCGGAGGTGTACTGGATTGCCGATATGCGCGATGAGTTACGGGTGCCAAGACTCAAATACGCTATTCCGTTATTGCATCGGTTGTCGTTGCGTCGATTGAAAAAAGCGATGAAAATGACGTTGGATATGTCGGATCTGATATTGTCGGTGTCAAAGCCGATAGTTGATGATCTGAGGCGCGCCTCGTCGCATGGACGCGTGCTTGAGATATGCAACGGATATGATTATCCGGAAGTGTACGACTGCTGCTTTCAAGATCGGTTTACGATGATGTATCTTGGCAGATTCTATCCGGGCATTCATCCCGACAATCTGTTTGGCGCATATGTCGAGCTGATCGATGAGGGACGTCTGCCGGCCGACTGTGTGATAAAGATCGTAGGCAATCCGTTGAAGATAGATATTCCTGATGCCTTAAGATCGAATGTGGTGGAACTGCCGATTGTGGATCATGACGAGGCGGTACGCATGTCGATAGAGGAATGCGACGCGTTGCTGATGATCTATAGCCGCCGCGCCGGGCGCAAGGGGGTGTATTCGGGCAAGCTTCTTGACTATCTTGCTACCAACAAGCCGATCCTGGCGATCAGTGATCCCGGCGATGTGGTGGGCGATCTTATGCGTGACACAGGCGCCGGGTATGCCGTGGACGAGGATGATATTCCGGCGATAAAGAGTGCTGTGATGAAGTGTTATGATCTGTGGCTCAACAGGCGGACCATGCCGCGTGACTGGGACAGGATAAAAGAGTTCCGCCGCAGCCGTCAGGTTGGCAAGCTTCTTGATTATCTTGCCGGCAATATGACGGACGGAAGCGGACAGTGTGGCAATAAATGTGTGGGTGTATGAGTGTCAAGGTGTCGGTAATAGTAGCGGTGTATAATACGTCGGCATATCTGCGGCAGTGTCTTGACTCGATCGAGGCTCAGACATTCCGGGATATGGAGTGCGTGATTGTGGATGACGGATCGACTGACGGAAGCGGAGAGATATGCGACGAATATGCGGCCCGTAATCCGCATTTCAAGGTGCTGCATCAGCCTAATGCGGGGGTAGCGGCAGCGCGTCAGGCGGGTCTGGATATGGCGCGTGGGGAGTATGTGATAGTATGCGACGGCGACGACTGGGTAGAGCCGGAGATGTATGAGACCCTCTATGAGGCTGCATCCAGCTCCGGAGTGGATATAGCCATCTGCGGCTTCTGGCGGAATTATCGGAGTGGAGCAAGCATGAAAGTGGTATTCGGCAAGGGCAACCGTGCGCGGCGCGACCGTGAAGGTTTCATGCGTGAACATGTGGGTATGATGTGGAACAAACTGGTACGAAGGAGTCTGTTCTATGACAACGGCTTGCATTACGAACCCGGAATCGACATGGGCGAGGATCTGCTGATGAACTACAAGATGGTAAAGGCTGATCCGATGTGGATTACTGTACCTGTGGCGCTTTACCATTACAGACAACGCATAGGCGAAACGAGCTATATGAATGCCGTAAAATCCGAATATATAGAACAAAGACGCCTGATACATATATGGATGCTCGAAAATTTCAGCGAAAAGGAGTATTCGCGTCATTTGCTGCGCGACGCGATCCATACGGTGTGTCTGTCGGCACAGTCGGTCAGTCCCGACAAAGAGTTTATAGCGGTTTTCGCTGGCGAGTATATCAAATGGAGAGATATTTTCAAGCATGTGGCGGACAAGCGTGTGTGTCGGTACGGAATCATAAAGCCGCTGTCGATACCGCATCAGATATTGCTTATAAAGGCTTATCTCTGCTGGCGGACGGTGTCGGTGGGATTGTGCCACAGGCTGAGAGAGTTTATGAGCCGTATGCGGAGCGGTAGGGTGATGAAGCATCATCAGAATAGTATAATGTAAATGAAAAGTGATGGAGAAGAATCAGAAACGGTTTGCGATCATAGGCGTGGGCGGATATATAGCGCCGCGTCATCTGGCTGCGGTCAGTAGTGTGGGCGGCAGGGTTGTGTCGGCGTGCGACGTGTCGGACAGCGTGGGGATCATCGACTCATATTTTCCGGATGCGGAGTTTACAACCGACAGCAATGTCTTTTTTGACGGCCTGAAGGGTGGCCGGGCTGATTATCTGACGGTGTGCACTCCCAATTATCTGCATTGCGGGCATTCGGTGGCCGGGCTTGAGGCCGGCATGGATGTGATATGCGAGAAGCCGGTGGTGACCGGCGTGGCGGAGCACCGGCGGCTTTCGGAAGCGGCCCGGGCATGTGGGCGCAGTGTCAGCCCGATACTCCAGATGCGTCTTCATCCGGAGGCGGTGAGAATCAGGGAAAAGACGGCGAGCGGCACGCCGGGTGCGTGTCATGATGTGGAGCTGGTGTATGTAGCTCCGCGTGGCAGGTGGTATGCGGCTTCGTGGAAGGGCGATGCAGGCAAAAGCGGCGGTGTGCTTACCAATATCGGCATACATTTTATAGATCTGCTGCACTGGATGTTCGGCCGCCGGACGGGGATGAGGCTCCATCGGTCGGAGGCCGACTGCATATCGGGCGTTATGGAGCTTGAGCGTGCCCGGGTGTGTTTTTTTCTGAGTGTCAATCCGTCGCATCTGCCGGCCGGTCATTCGGGAGCGTGCCGCAGGCTGTCGGTTGATGGCGATCTGTTTGACTTTTCGACCGGTTTTGCCGATCTTCACGACCGCAGCTATGGTGAAATCATGGCCGGCAGGGGTTTTTCGCTTGATGACACCCTTGAGGCCGTGGCCACGGTGGAGGCGGCGCGCTCGCTGGCGGTGTCGCCTCTTGTCGGTGAGTATCATCCGATGCTGAGGCATCTTATGGAGAGCCGTAAGTCTGACATATATCCTGCGGTATGATACGGATGGTGGATCTTTACGGGCAGTATCTTTCGGTGAAGGATGAGATTGATGCTGCCATGGGCGAGGTGATGAGGGATTGCTCCTTTGTGCGCGGTCCGCAGACGGCGCTGCTGGAGGAGGAGCTTGCGGCGTGGACGGGCGTAGGTCATTGCGTGACGTGCGGCAGCGGCACCGACGCTCTGCTGCTGGCCATGACGGCCATCGGCGTGGGAAGTGGCGACGAGGTGATTGTGCCGGCGTTTACGTTCGGGGCAGTGGCCGAGACCGTGGCCATGCGTGGCGCCACTCCGGTGTTTGCCGATGTGGATCCGCTGACATTCAATATCGACTCGTCGAGCGTCGAGCGTCTGATCTCTGGGCGAACGCGTGCCGTCGTGGCGGTGCATATGTTCGGGCAGCCATGCGATATGCCGCCTTTGTTTGAGCTTGCGCGTCGTCACGGTTTTGTGGTGGTGGAGGACAACGCCCAGTCGCTTGGCGCCCGCTGCAGGTCAGAGTCGGGAGCAATGGCCCGTGCCGGCAGTGTGGGGCTGATCGGGTGCACATCGTTTTTCCCGACAAAGGTGCTTGGCTGCTATGGCGACGGCGGTGCGGTGATGACCGACGACGGTGAGCTGGCGCAACGCATAAGGATGATTGCCAATCACGGCCAGAGTCCGAAGTACAATTACCTTACGGTGGGGATTAATTCACGTCTTGACACTCTGCAGGCGGCTGTGCTGCGCGTGAAGCTCCGTCATCTTCATGATTGGATCGAGGCGAGGATAGCCGCTGCGGAGCGTTACGATGCGGCTCTGAAGGGCGTGGCCGGCGTGGAGTGCCCTGTGAGAGCCGGTGGAGTGACTCATGTCTATCACCAGTACACGCTCCGGGTCGACCCCTCTTTGCGCGACGGTCTGAGGGCGTTTCTGGCCGACAGGGGCATAGAGTCGATGGTCTATTATCCTTCTTTGCTTAACGATCAGGAAGCATACCGCGACATCAGCCGCTGCGACGGGGATATGCGCGGGGCGCGGCGGTTGCCTGCAAGCGTGCTGTCGCTTCCGATCTGCAGCCATATCGGGGTGGCGGCGCAGGCGCGGGTTATGGCGGCCGTCAAAGAATATTTTGGGGTCGCTGAAGCGCTCTGACAGCGCCCGATGCCGGATAGAGGGCAGAGTACGGAATGTGTGATTGTGACACAGCCGGCGGGCGGTCAGGGCTCGGTGTAGAATAGGATGAGGCGGCGCATGGCGTCGGTGCATGCGGGGCAGAACGAGGGGTGGGCGTTGGTGCGCATTCGGCATTGGTCGGCCGGACGATACACCCCCTTGAAAGAGTAGCCTCCGCCCTCGTACAGGCCTATGGGGTAGCGGTTGGCGTCGGCCACGGGTGTTGGCTGCGGCACGCTGTCGGGGATCAGCGCCTGCCACTTTGAGGGGAAGTCGACGAGGGTGGTGATGTTGGGCTCCCACGGCTCTACGTCGAGCGGATAGGTGTCGGACATGACATCCTGCTCGTAGAAGTATTCGTCGGCGAGTCCGCCGAAGCTGTGGCCGAACTCATGCACTACGACCGGACGCATGAGCGGGTGGCGCGCTGCGGTGAGCGTGTAGGAGTTGTAGATGCCTCCTCCGCCGTATTCGGGCGTGTTGGCGAGGATGATGATATGTTCGTAGGGTATGCCGCGGAGAGCGTCGTGAACTGCCGGAAGAGCCGATGTGGTCAGGTAGCGGTCGGAATAGAATGTGGAGAAATGCGATGAGAAGGCTGTCGAGCGCCAGTCGGAGAGCCGTGGCACGCTGACTCCCTCGTCGGCCGAGGGCGAGGCTACGGCCACGAAGTTGAATCGTTCGGGCATGGAGCGGAACGGTTCGTGGGCGAGGATTGCCTCAACGGCCTGCGCGGCATGGGTGTAGAATGAGTCGGTCTGTTCGGCGGTGTAGCCTTCGGCGAGAATTGCCACGTCGATGGCTTTGTCAGTGTCGCCTCCGCGGTGGATGTAGCGGTGGGGCTGCGGCGTGGCGTCGGGTCGTCCGACGAGCTCGTCGTCGGGTCGGTAGATATGGCTCATCGATGCCATGGGCCTGTGGCGCGAGTCGAGGAGGCTGATGGTGATGCGTGCCGAGTCTTTTGGTAGCGGCACGAGAAATACGTTGGACATGGCCTTTGGCGTGGTGAGAGCTTCGGGCGTGGAGAGCCATTCGTGGAAGAGCGACGAGAAGGTGGTGGTGTAGAGCGTGTCGCCGGTGGCGGGATCGGTGACGGTGACCGATCCGTTGCCTGAGAGAGGCATTCGGTCGAGCCGTGTGCGCCGTCCGGCCCATCCGGCTGATTTCGACGACGATGCGAGGTAGACCCCCTGGCGGGAGGCGTCGCCGGCGAAAATGTAGTCAAGGCGCAGTGTGGAGTCGCAGAAATGGCGGTCGAAGTCGTCGGCCGAGGCTGTGAGAGCCGTGGCGGCCAGAGCTATGAGAGTGTGACGTAATGATAACATAAGTAACTCTTAAAAATTAGTTGATATTATGGAACTCGTCAGTAACCCATGGTTTGCTGCGGTACTTTTTGATTTTGTCCGGTGCTTTTTGCTTTCATCCTCAGTCGTGTAGCTCGCTACACGCCATCGTCTTCAAGCGAAAATCACTCGAACAAAATCAAAAATTACCAGCAGCTAATTTTTGCGAGTTACTTAGTGATGATTTTGCAACAAAGTTACGACAAAAGAGTGAAACACGGAAAGATATAGTGATAGAATTGATTTACAGGAGTCTTGGTTGAACCTGCGCTTCATAGAAATCAGAAGCAAGTCTGTAACTTTTTGAAGATTAGATTCGTCTATGTCATATAATTCTAATATCTTTGCGCCAAACTTTATATTTGTTGAATAACATGGTTAAATTAAATCGTTTAAAAGCAGTTCTTGCAGAGCGGGACAAAACCAGCAAGTGGTTAGCAGAACAAGTAGGCAAGTCTGCTTGTACTGTTAGTAAATGATGTAATAACATTGTTCAGCCTGATTTGAATACTCTTGACAAAATAGCAACTCTACTTGAGGTTGACAGGCGTGATTTATTGACACCTTCCAATCAAGAGTAAGTTATGACTTTTTCTTTGGAAGATCTTAGTCTTCAAATAAATGAACTTTTTCATACAAATAAAAACAATGAATGGTAGTGTTCCACATATAGTTCAATATCAAGGTTCGAAGAGAAATCTTGCACCACAAATCTTGCCATATTTCCCGCAACGGTTTAACCGCTTGATTGAGCCTTTCGCTGGAATGGCGGCTATAACAATTGCCGTATCTAGACTGAATAAGGCCCAATCATATCGTCTCAACGATCTCAATACACCTCTTGTAAGTGTGTTGGAGGAAGCTATAAACAACCCCCAACGCTTACTTGATGATTATACACGGGTTTGGAGTGAGCAATTGACTTATGAGGAAGGTGGTGTTGCACACTATTATAAAGTTCGTGATGATTTTAATAATGGCAACCAATGCGCAGCCAACATGTTATACTTATTGGCACGATGTGTAAAAGGCTCTGTTCGATATGGTAACAATGGACAATTTAACCAATCTCCTGACAAAAGAAGAAAAGGAACGTCACCTACTAATCTTGCGAGGAATATCTTTCGTATTTCGAATTATTTAAAGAATAGAACTGAATTTTCTTCAATAGATTATAGAGAAGTGTTACAAATGACTAATCCTGGTGATATTGTTTATATGGATCCCCCGTACCAAGGTGTTTGTGCTACCAGAGATAGCCGATATTTTTCAGGCATAAACTTCGATGAATTCGTAGAAAGCTTAGAAGATCTCAACAGAAGAGGCATAGATTATATCATCAGTTATGATGGAAGTTGTGGAGATAAGCAATATGGTAATGATTTGCCGAATGAACTCGGGCTTAGAAAGGTAATGCTTAACGCTGGTCTTTCCAGTCAAGCCCTGTTATTAGGGAAAAAAGAAGTTACTTATGAGGCTTTGTATCTAAGTCCAAATCTCCAGAATGTGGCACAACCAAAAGTACAAGAACAATTAGTATTCGCATTATGAAATATCCAAAAGACATACTTGATAAACTCAACGCAATTACAGACAAACGTCCAGCTACTGTAATTCAACATATTCTAAAACACAGCTTCATTACTACCGAAGAGCTTGAGAAGAATTACGGATATAAACATGCCCCAAGAGCGGCTAGAGACGTTAGGGAACGTGGTGTAAATCTTGTTACTTACACTGTAAAGAGCAGCGAAGGAAAGAGTATTGGAGCATACAAGTTTGGCGACCCCGTATTTGCGGACAATAAGTTGTCTAAGGTAGTAGGTAGGACCGCACTCTCAGAAGCCTTAAAAAAGGCCCTAATTGACAAGTATGGCTCGGTATGTTTCATATATCTTCAACCTATGGAAGAAAGATTGCTGCAAGTGGATCATCGCATACCTTATGAAATAGACGGTGAACAAGACGAAAATAACATTGACTGTTACATGTTGTTAAGCCCCTCTGCAAACCGAGCAAAATCGTGGACGTGTGAACATTGTCCCAACTGGACATCAAAAGATGTAGAAGTCTGTGAAAATTGCTTCTGGTCTCATCCTGAGAATTACACTCATATTGCAGGTAAAGATGAGCGAAAGATTGTTGTAACTTTTACAGACAACGAAATTGACGATTATGAACAGTTGATAAGTCTCGTTGGTGTCAAAAATGCCGAACAAACAATCAAAGACCTCGTTTCAAACTTTATAAACGAACAATCAAAAGAAGACTAATATGTGACAGCCTTACCCATAGCAAATGACTTCAGCAAATTCAGCAAATTAGACCTTTGTCGTAACTTCTTGCAACAAAGTTACGACAAAAATCGCGTTTTTTCAGTAATTTTGCCGTAAAGAAAAGCTGTGCTTGTCCCGACTTTTGCCGGCCGGATTATCGAACTATGAGTGAATGCGTCGGGCGGACAACCCTCGGGGATGAGCCATGTTAGAGAATCAAAGCAAGAAAGCAGACTATATCTATGGCACGTCCGATAGCCAAAAAGGTGACTGAAACGCCTCTGATGAAGCAATATATGGAGATGAAGCAGAAGCATCCCGACGCGGTGCTGCTGTTTCATGTCGGCGATTTTTACGAGACGTTCTCGGAGGATGCCATAACGGCGTCGGAGATACTGGGCATCACGCTCACCAAGCGTGCCAACGGCTATGCCTCGGAGGTGGAGCTTGCCGGATTTCCCCATCACGCGCTCGACACTTATCTTCCCAAGCTCGTCAGGGCCGGCAAGCGTGTGGCCATATGCGAGCAGCTCGAAGATCCGAAGCTGACCAAGAAGCTTGTGAAGCGCGGCATTACGGAGCTTGTGACGCCGGGTGTGTCGCTCAACGACAATGTGCTCGACCACAGGCAGAACAACTTCCTCGCAGCCATGCACTTCGGCGAAGGGCGTACTCTGGGCGTGGCTTTTCTGGACATCTCAACCGGCGAGTTTCTGACCGCCGAAGGCGAGGCCGACTATATCGACAAGCTGCTGTCGAATTTCGCCCCGAAGGAGCTTTTGGTGGAGCGCGACAAACGCCGGCGGCTCGACGAGGTGCTGACGGGGCGCTATCTGACGTTTGATCTCGACGACTGGGTGTTTACCCGTGAGGCGGCCACCGACCGGCTGCTGAAGCAGTTCGAGACCGGATCGCTCAAGGGTTTCGGCATACAGAACATGCCTGCCGCCATAGTGGCATCGGGCGCGATACTCCACTACCTCGACATAACGAAGCATACCAACACGTCGCACATATCGTCGGTGGCACGCATTGAGGAGGACCGCTTCGTGAGGCTCGACCGCTTCACTGTGCGCAATCTCGAACTGCTCGAAGGTCTCGGCGACGAGGGCAAGAGCCTGATAAGCGTCATAGACCGCACTGTCACCCCGATGGGCGCGCGGCTGTTGCGCCGGTGGCTGCTCTTTCCGCTAAAGGATGTGCAGGCCATACGCGCCCGTCTCGACGTGGTGGAGTATTTCATGCGGCGGCGCGACAGCCGCGAGGAGCTGAAGACCTGTCTCGAACAGATAGGCGACATAGAGCGTCTGATCTCCAAGGTGGGCGTAGGGCGCGTGTCGCCCCGCGAGCTTGTGCAGCTCAAGAACGCTCTTGTGGCGCTCGAGCCGGTGAGACGCATATGCCTGGAGGCCGACGACCAGGGGGTGCATGCCATCGGCGAGCAGCTCAATCCGTGCGAGGGCGCCCGCGATGCGATAGCCCGCACGCTCCGCGATGACGCTCCGGTAGCTCTCAGCCGCGGAGCGGTGGTGAAGGACGGCGTCGACGCCGAGCTCGACGAGCTGCGCCACATAGCCTATTCGGGCAAGGACTACCTGATGGAGATACAGGCCCGCGAAAGCGCGGCCACCGGCATACCGAGCCTCAAGATAGGCTACAACAATGTGTTCGGCTACTACATGGAGGTGACCAACACCCACCGCGACAAGGTGCCGCAGGAGTGGATCAGAAAGCAGACGCTCGTCAATGCCGAGCGCTATATCACCGAAGAGCTGAAGGTGTATGAAGAGAAGATACTCGGCGCCCAGGAGAAGATAGCCGTCATAGAGGCTCGCATATATGCGGAGCTCGTGGGGCAGGTGGCGCAGTATATCCACGCCATACAGCTCGATGCCACACAGCTGGCACGGCTCGACGTGCTGACGGCGTTCACCCGTCTGGCGATCGAGAACCATTACAACCGTCCGGTGGTGGACGATTCGCTCGACATCGAGATCACCGGCGGACGTCATCCGGTCATAGAGCGTCAGCTCCCCCCGGGCGAGAAGTATATAGCCAACTCGGTGAGCCTCTCGAACGACTCTACGCAGGTCATGATCATCACCGGCCCCAACATGTCGGGCAAATCGGCGCTGCTGCGCCAGACCGCCATCAACGTGCTGCTGGCCCAGACAGGCTGCTTCGTGGCCGCCGACAGTGCCCGCATAGGGGTGGTCGACAAGATATTCACCCGCGTGGGAGCCTCCGACAACATCTCGCTCGGCGAGTCGACCTTCATGGTGGAGATGACCGAGGCGGCGTCGATACTCAACAACATGAGCCAGCGGTCGCTGATACTGTTCGACGAGCTCGGACGAGGCACCTCGACTTACGACGGCATATCCATCGCATGGTCGATCGTGGAGTATATCCACGAGTACGGCGGCCTGCGGCCGAAGACACTATTCGCCACCCACTACCACGAGCTCAACGAGATGGAGCGCAATTTTCCGCGCGTGGTCAATTACAACGTGTCGGTCAAGGAGATCCAGGGCAAGGTGGTGTTTCTGCGCAAGCTCGAAAAAGGGGGATCGGAGCATTCGTTCGGCATCCATGTGGCCAAGCTTGCCGGCATGCCCCGCGCCATAGTGAAGCGGGCCGACGAGGTGCTGCGGCGACTGGAGCAGGCCAATACGGGCGAGAACAAAGAGCGCATCAAAGGCTCGCTCGCCGAGGGCGCGGCCTCACGCGGCGGCGATGGCGGCGTGCAGCTGTCGTTTTTCCAGCTCGACGACCCCGTGCTGACTCAGATACGCGACGAGATACTGGCCACCGACATCAACAATCTCACCCCGTTTGCCGCTCTGACGAAACTCCACGATATCAAGGCGATACTCACCGGCAAACCGTCGTGACGCCGCCAGCCTCCGGCGGTTGAAAACAGGAGGCACGACAGGAGACGGCTCCGGTCCACACCGAGGCCGCGCTCTCCGCATTCCTTTCTATCCCCTCAAGGGTCTTTTCGGGCGATTACCGTCAAGTCTCATCGGTCACGATGCACGCATCGCTCCCTCCTCAACTGACGCAAATCTCTCCGAAAGTCCTCTTCGAGTGAATAGAAGTGAAATTCAAACATACTCTTAAAATAATTATTGCTGTCCGCTAAAATGACTACTTTTACTCATCGGTTGTATTTGTTTTTTTGCGAAACCAAAATAACCGAAAAAGGCTGACTTCTGCAATAGGTACAAGCCTTATTTTTATCCTGACTCAAAAAGTTTTATCAGACAGCAATAAATTTGAATACCTTGCCAATCGGATGCGGAGGAACTCCGATACAAGCACTCGCCCGGATTTTGTTTCCTTGTCCTCATACAATTCGTAGATGCCGGGACGTATGCCCATATCCCGATATGTGTTGCTCTCAAGCTGCCCGATACTGTTTAGACACTGTTTTGTGCCGATAACCTTATGGGGGTAGGCATCGTGCATACCTGTGACGATACGACCTACACCGTCGGTACAGAGTGCTGCGACATATCCGGGGATACACAGGCGACGCTCCTGCGGTTTGTCTTTACCGACACCTTTATACCCTTACCGACAACACCGAAATCCCGTTGATGCCATTTCCGACATACAAGGCGAGGTTTTCAACGATATTGAAATATAACACTTTACAAAATGTTTTTAAGTTTATTTGAAGTTTGGTACAAAAAACACGGTTTCGTGGAGAGTAGTTGTTGTAATTTTGCATCATAACTAAATGGAATGCTTATGAACGCACCTAAAGAATTTATAGACCTTATATATTCTACCGAAAATCAGCAGAATTACATCGGTATGGGTAATCCCAATGCTCGTATCCTTATTATTGGTCGTGAACCGGCTCACGACCTAAACACGGACATAGGTCGCGATGCTTTTCATCAAGACCAGGAACTCAACCGCTCAAACTGGAAGAACTTGTTTGAGAACAAACAAATTGAAGGCCGTTGTAATCCACGTAGACCTTTCCCGAATCAGAAATGCTTACGTGCTGACGGAAACAACGATGGCACCGCGACGACATGGGTATGGTACCAAAAATTAGTCGACCTAATTTGGGGTAGAGAGTATGATCGTCCGTATTCTCTTCGTCCACTTGACTTTCACGACTTCTGCTTTCACACCGATATTAGTGCTGCTGCCGCAAAAAACTTGGCAACTACCAACAAAGAAGCCAAGGAGGCATCGGTTAAAGAAAGAAGTCGCGAATTGTTCTCGCATCCATTCTTCAGGCAATTCCCTATTGTAATATTGGGGATAGGTAAAGACGTCGGTCAATCTGTACCTCTCGAATGGTGCGCTAAAGTTCTCGGCTTCCCAACCAACGAGGTTGAGAAAGCCTATAATGCCGACGAAAAAGAGCCGATGCTTTGGGTTAATCGTGATACCAAAGGGCACCGCACTCTTTTACATACGCAGTGTCTCTCTCAGCCCTCTTGGGAATATATTACAAAAATTCGCGACATAATCTGGTCAGACGGAAAATCCGATTTCTGCTGGCCTAAAGAATACTAAATATGAACGAACTTTTAAATCAAGAAATTGAGCCTCTATCCAATATTGAAGATAATTGGATAGAACTTGTAAATTGGGTCAATCCTACTAAGAATGTTGTTGAGCCTAAATTATCAACGTTTCAAGAAATAATTTTGCTATTTTATTACCTTGAAGGGTTACTTCCCAATAAACCGGCAAAATGCAGTGATTTTTTATTTAATAAATTGTATGCTACTATCGTAAGAAACTGTAAGGTAGAAATAAATAATCTTTCCAAAGATATTTATTTTATGGGTAATCCTTGGAGGTTGTCATCTCCATTACTACAGTTTCTTGGAAATACAGGATGTTTACACTTTATTGAAGATGGCACTGTTTGGGAGGAACCTGGCGTTATGCTCGAATTTACTTATAGTAGATTGACCCCAACAGGTCTAAAGTATATATTTCGACACCGACTTCCATCCAAATATCTAAGAAAGGCAATTTTATAAAATCTGAAAATTAAAAATAATTATTACTGTCCGCTAAACTTTTTTTGAGCGATTGAAAAATTAGGGCTGACACCTATTGCAGGAGTCAGCCCTAAATGGTTATTTTGGTGTCGCCAAACAATCCATAAATAAATTGTAATGTTCGCAACTAATTTTGGTTGTTTTTTGAAAAATCAACTATTATTGGTTGTCTTGTGTGTGACTTCTGGCGCACACAAACCTCGGAGGAGTATCTGAATTTAGCCAAGAAAACAAATATTCTTGGCCAGGAAAACGTAATTTAGCCAAGTCATCGCCTTGGTGGTCTGTCTATGGCAAAGAAGATCATAGGGTAAAACGGGATAAAATAGCAATGGTCAAGAAAATCAGTTGTTTCTCAGCCATTGATTATTAAGTGCTTATCTAAAATTTATTGCTTAGTACTCATCTTCGTTGAAGAGGAAGTCTTCTTTGGAGGGGTAGTCGGGCCAGATTTCTTCGATGGATTCGTAGGTTTCGCCTTCGTCTTCTATTTCCTGAAGGTTTTCGATCACTTCAAGCGGGGCGCCTGAGCGCATGGCATAGTCGATGAGCTCGTCTTTGGTCGCGGGCCAGGGAGCGTCTTCGAGTTTTGATGCAAGTTCGAGTGTCCAGTACATGGCTATGATTGTTTTGATTGTTCGTTATTGTCCTTTTTGTGATCCGCTTTGCGTGCGGGGAGCGCAAAAGTAGTGATTCTTTTTCTTTTGGCAAACGTTTTGCGTCAGAAAAAGTTTACAGGCGGATTTCATGAAAATGCCGAGGAATCCGTCATAGAAACTTTCATGTGATCTTTGTTTCGTAGAAGCCTCATTGAGGACGGCTGATGGAGATGGCTCATTGTGGGAGTGGCGTGGCTCCGGGTGATCCAGGGCGAGGCCGCAGGTCAGTCTTCGAGGGCTTCGCGGGCGTAGCGCAGCGCCTGCTGGCGTTCGCGGCAGGTAGCGCAGCTGCCGCAGTGCTGCGGCGTGCCGCGATAGCAGGAGTAGGTGTGGTCGTAGTCGACTCCCAGACGCATTCCGCGCAGTGCTATCTCGTTTTTTGTCAGTCCGGTGTAGGGAGCGGTGAGTGTGATTCCGGCGTAGGTGCCTGCTGAGATGGCGGCGTTGATGGCTTCGACAAACTGCGGGCGGCAGTCGGGATATACCTCGTGGTCGCCCGAATGGTTGGCCATCATCACGTGGTGCAGTCCGCGGCTTTCGGCTATTCCGGCGGCTATGGAGAGCATGATGCCGTTGCGGAAGGGTACGACGGTCGATGACATGTTGTCGCCGGCATATTGTCCGTCGGGCACAGCGTCGGGACCTTCGAGCAGGGAGCTTTTGAAGTATTGTTTCATGAACGCGAGCGGTATCTCGATTAGCTCGATGCCGGCCTTGCGGCACTGCCAGCGGGCGCATTCGGCCTCGCGTTCGTTCTGGTTGGCTCCGTAGGAGAAGTTGACGGCGAGGGCTATGCGCGGGGCGTATTCCCACAGCAGTGTGGTGGAGTCAAGTCCGCCGCTGTATATCAGCAATGTGTCTTTTTCCATGATCGTATGGTGTCGTTGTTGTAGAGGTCGGTCATTTGTCGGCCATGGCTGCGAGCATGCGCTGCCGGGCCAGTTTCTGATGCTCGTCGTCGGCGTATGATGCGAACGGGTGTATGGCAATGCCTCCGCGTGGGGTGAATATGCCTTTGACCTCTATATAGCGCGGATCCATGAGCCGCACGAGGTCGTTGAGTATGATGTTTACGCAGTCCTCGTGGAAGTCGCCGTGGTTGCGGAAGCTGAACAGGTAGAGTTTGAGCGATTTGCTCTCCACCATGCGCTGGCGCGGTATGTAGTTGATGATTATCTGCGCGAAGTCGGGCTGTCCGGTGATGGGGCAGAGCGATGTGAATTCGGGGCATCGGAGTGTCACGAGATACTCTCTGTCGGGATGCCGGTTGACAAACGATTCGAGCAGTTGGGGCGCGTAGTCGGTGGGATATTGGGTGGCTTTCGACTGTCCGAGCAGCGAAAGGTTGTCGTCGTGTCGGTTCTGATCCATGTGGGTGATGGTTGGATTGTATGTGTGGGGTTGTTTATTGCCGCGATGCGCTGAAGGCGCAGAGGTCGGCATAGAGTTTCATTATCTGTGTGCCGTAGTGGTTGTTGGCGGCCCATCGTCCGTTGAGGTCGTGCCATGTCGATGCCACTCCGCGACTGACGAGGCTGAACCGCGGGTCGACCAGTCCCTCGCCTTTAGGCAGGCGTCCGGTGCTGGCGTAGGCGTATAGATGCTGTATCTGGGCGGTCACCCCTTCGCGGGGATCTTTGAAGGCGTGTCCGCGTATCCCTTTGCGCGTCACTCCGAGTCCGCAGTAGTTGTGTTGCTCGGGTCTGACGGCTGTGCCGCCGGTGTAGAGAAACCATCCGGTCTCGAGTATCGACTGGCACAGCGCCACGTCGCCGCGTATGCCGTAGATCTGACCTACGTCGTAGAACGCCTGCGCTATCTCGATAGGGAAGTCGGGATTGCGCTGGCTGACAAACAGCCACATCGTTTCGGGATCGATCTGCGTGGGACCCATGATCGCTTCGTCGCCGGAGAAGAAATTTACGGCGAAGGAGGGTGATTCGGCGGATTCCTCGGCAGGGGTGTCGAACGAGTCAAACACTATGTCGTCGGGAATTGCGATGGTGTCGGTGTGTATCTTGCGGAGCGGCTTGGCGATGCGAGGTTTCTTTCGGCGCGGCTCGGCGTAGACTCCGGAGCCGGCCAGCATCGTGGCTGCGACGAACAGTGCTATCAGCCGTGTCCACTTCATGACCTTATCCCTCCTTCTGGCGAGCCTTGCGCAATGTGTCGAGAACGTCGCTGCCAAACAATACCCAGGCCGAGGCGCCGACTACAGCGAGGAATACGCATCCGACGAGTATCAGCATTTTCGATGGCTTGGAGGGTGCGAGCGGTACGGTGGATGGCTGCACGACGGTGAACACCGGGGTGATCTCCTGCACCTTGGCCTTGGCCACCTGAAGCTGCTGGGCGGTGGTGTTGTAGAGGTTGAAGGCGAGAGCCTGCTCGTTCTGCAGGCGCTCCTCCTCGTTGCGTTTGGAGCGGAGTATTATGCCCTGGTTGTTGTCGACGTAGCTGGCGTAGCGCTGCTGGGCCTCGTAGTAGGCCTGTCGTGCCTCGTCGTTGATTTTCTGGGCATATTCCATATCCTTGCGTGCCTTGTTGGTGCGGTAGCCGATCACATATTCCTTAAGGCGTTCGGCCACAGTGTCGGCCAGCATGGCCGATACCATGGGATCCTGCATTGTCACGCTGATGCTGATGACCGATGTCTTGGCCGCCGATTCGACGCTGACTCTCGATGCCAGGGCGGCGGCTATGCCGCTTTCGTCGGGGGTGAGTCGGAATGCATCGGGCTTGCGGAGGTCGTCGGCGTCGTCGCTGCCGCTGAAGAGGCTTCTGATTCCGCCTATGGCGCGTGCGGGCAGCGAGGTGATGTAGCTCCACCATGGCGCTGAGATCTCTTCGGTGAGATAGCGGCGTACGGTGATGGTGTCGTTGCCTTCTCTGTCGGTCACCTTGACGTCGAACAGTCCGATGGCGAAAGGCACCGAGCTGACAATGTCGGGGTAGAGCTGCGTGCCAATAGCGTCGGCTCCGGTGCTTGATCCGGCCGATATGCCGGCCATGGCGGCAAGCGCTCCGAGGTTTCCGCTCATGCCCTGATTGTTGGTGGCTTCCGGCGCGAGCTTGATGGTGGTGGTGTATTCTTTCGGGATCGAGAATGCTATCACGATTCCGGCCACCGCGCCGTAGATGGCCCAGCGGAGCAGTGTGCGGCGTCCGTTCCAGAGCTTGCGTGCGAGTTCGAGCAGATCTATCTCCTGCTGATCGTCGTCGGGCGCCATGTGGCTGCCGTCGGTCAGTTTGTCGCTTTTGTCGTTGGTCATCACTTCTTGAATATTGAGTAGATGGTGGCGGCCATGGTGCCGAGCGATGCGAACGAGCTTACGTAGCTGATCACCTGCGCCCAGTTGGTGCCGCCGGTCTTGGGTTTGGACGGCACGATGATCTGGCATCCCGGTTCCAGAACCGAACCTCCCTTGGCGCGTGCCACTGTGCCGTTCATGTAGACGATGAACACCTTGTTCTTGCGTGCGCGTTCGCCATATCCGCCGGCCTGGTTGATGTAGTAGTCCACCTTCTTGCCGGGCACGTAGCCCACCACGTTGGGGAACATCACGTCGCCTGATATCTTGACGGTGCTGATCTCTTCGGGTATGATAAGCTTGTCGCCGTCCTTCAGCACCAGGTCATAGTAGCTTCCGGGCTGCGAGAGCGCTTTCTCCAGCTCTATGCCTACGGAATATACGTCGCTGAGCGAGAGCTGCTCTATGTTGATCGAGTCCTCCGACTGCGACATGGCGAGTTTGAGCGACTCGTCGCGTGCGGCCTTCTCGTCGTCGGTCATTTTGCGCATCAGTCGGGCGCCCTTGAGATAGGCTCCGTCGGTGACGCCTCCGGCGCGTCGCACTATGTCGCTGATGCGTTCGTTCTTGCGCTGCAGGGCATATTGTCCGTCGAACAGCACTTCGCCGTCGACCTCGATGAGCTTCTGTGTCTGGTAGCCGGGAGAGCGGCGCACTTCCACGATGTCGTAGGGTTTGAGCTTGAATTCGGGATCGCCGCCGAGCACGAGGCCGTCCTTGAGGGCGAAGGTGAATATCTCGGCTGTGTTTTCGGTGGGTTTGAGACTCTGCGGGTCGATGATGCGGCGCGAAACTTCGACGCGTGCGGTCGATGCGCCCTGCAGCAGACCTCCGGCCATGACTATGAGGTCTTCGACGGTGGTGCCTTCGGCGTAGGGGTAGTCGCCGGGGCTGGTCACCTGACCGTTGATGGTCAGTTCGCCGTGGTCGACGATTTCATGCACGCTCGCCACCACGAGTATGTCGTTGGGCAGTAGCTTTACATCGGACGCCCGTCCGGCAAGAATCTCGCCGAGAGCCACACCCATTGCCTTGAGCGTCTCGCCCTCGCCTTCGCGGTAGAGTATTGCGCGTGTGGTGAATGCGTCGTCGGCCAGTCCCTGTGCCTGCTTCAGCAGCGAGCGGAGTGTCATCGTGTCGTCGCCGATGGCATACATGCCCGGACGCATCACGGAGCCGCGCAGCTCCACGCGGTTGGTAAACCGGTCAACGACCGTGCCTACCTTCACCACATCGCCGTCGCGAAGCTGATAGGTGTTGAAGTCGGCCTTCTCCACGTTGTAGATCTCGTTCTGCCGGCCGGTCGGACGGCTGACGGTCACCAGTTCGCTGAATGCGTCGCCGGCGAGGCCTCCCGAATATCCGAGCAGCTTCTGGAGCGACTCGCCCTCGCGGATCTCATAGAACATCGGGCGTTTGACGCCTCCCTCCACGCTGACAAGATTTTCGTAGGGGGGCACTATGATCACGTCGCCCTCCTGCAGTCTGACGGAGGCCGAGTTGGCGTGTCCGCCGAAGAGATAGTCGTAGATGTCAACGTCGAGAAGACGGCTTCCGTTGCGTATCACGTGGATGTTGCGGAGCGTGCCTATGTCGTTGATGCCTCCTGCGCGGTAGATGGCGTTGAACACTGTGGAGAACGGCGACAGCCTGTAGGATCCGGGTATGTTGACCTCGCCCATCACGTTGACGAGTATCGAGCGTATCTGTCCGAGGGTGAGGCTTACGTCGGTCTCATCCTCGGCTACTCCCGCATATTTGGTGGCGAATGCCTTGCGCAGTCTGTCGTTGGCTTCGGCCACGGTCAGGCCGTTGAGATAGACCGGCCCGATCTGTTCGATCATGATGCGTCCTTCGGGCGATATGACGTCGCGTATCTCATCCTCGCTGGCTCCCCATATGTCGATGACCACTTCGTCGCCCGGTCCGAGGCGGTAGTCCGACGGGGTTGCCATGTTTTCGTTCGGCTCGAATGTGAGCGCCTTGTTGTTGAATAGATCATGACCGAATATCTTGCGCTTGGCCACGGTGTCCTGAAGCAGTGCGAGCGAGTCGGGTGTCATGACGTCAAACACCTCGGTCATGGTCGAGATGGTCTTGTCGTCGGGTTCGAGGGCTTTGCGCAGACGGCTGTCGCGAGTGCCTTCGAGTTTGCCTAAGGCAGTGGTGGAGCCGTCCTTGCTTTTCTTGGTCTTGGTGTCGGATTCGATGCCTTCGTATTTTTCACGCAGCCGCTCTATCTGTTCGGGTGTGACGCCTTTTGCGAGCAGTTCCTTGCCTATCTGCTGTTCGGTTTTGCCGACAGCGCTCTGGCGCTTGATGTAGTCGATTACCTGTTGGTCGGTCATTTTGGCCCATGCGGTCAGAGCCGTGAGCATGGCGGCTATAATGAGGCCGAAACTGAAAAATCTCTTTGACGTCATCAGTCGTTGTTGTTGTGCGGTTGGTTGTCGGAATCTTTTTCTTTGGTCGGATTTTCGTGATCCATGAGCTTCACGCCGAGGCGGCGTTCGCGGCTGCGTATGTGTCGGGTGAGCCACAGGTTGGCCAGCGTCCAGAGCAGGATGTCGAGTATGAGCAGCAGGTTGACTTCTACATAGCGCGACAGCAGTATGTTGGCTATGCTGAAGGTTATGGATGCCACCACGATGAGCACCATGGCAAGGCGCTGGTTGAGTCCGATGGCCAGCATCTTGTGGTGGATGTGGGTCTTGTCGGGGAGGAACGGGTTGCCGTGGCGGCGCACGCGGTGGAGAAACACCCTCACTACGTCAAAGCACGGGATGATCAGCGGCGAGACGGCCAGAATCATCGGGTTGGTGCGGAATGTGGGGAATTTGTCGGGCGACCATTGCAGCAGCGCGAGTCCCAGGAAGGCAAGGAGCAGTCCGATGGTCAGGCTGCCGGTGTCGCCCATGAATATTTTCTTTTTGCGTTCGGCGCTTCCGAATACGTTGTAGTAGAAAAACTGTATCAGCACTCCGAGGCAGGTGAACGACAGCATGGCGAAGATCGGCTTGCCGATCATCAGGAACGCTGTGCCGTAGATGATGAACGCCGCGCTCGAAAGCCCGGATGCGAGGCCGTCGATGCCGTCGATGAGGTTGATGGCGTTGACCACATATACCACGATAAGTATCGTCAGCGGAATGCCGAACCATGGCGAGATATGACCCAGGCCGATGATGCCGTGGAGGTCGTTGACATACATTCCGGCTCCGATGAGCAGCACGGCGCAGAATATCTGCACGACAAACTTGGCGCGGTAGCGCACTCCGATCAGGTCGTCGGACATTCCGGTGAGGTACATGAGCAGCAGCGCGCACAGTCCGAACGATATGGCCTGGGCGTTGATGCGCATCATGTTTTCCATGTCGGTGTTGCCCATGAGTATCGACATGCCGAGAAGCAGCGACACGCTGAACAGGATCACCGGCGTGAAGGCTATGCCGCCAAGGCGGGGCACGGTGCCGCGGTGGATCTTGCGCTCGTCGGGCATGTCGAACAGTTTGCGACGGTACGACACCAGAAGAATCTGCGGAATCAGTATTCCCGCAAAGAGGACGCTCAGCAGCGTCGACAGGAAGCAGCAGATAATCCAGGTGGTCATATATCGGTCTGAATAAAAGTGTGAGCAGAATGGAGAGTCACTGTCATCTTGCTTTTAAGGTTAGTGTTAAGGCATCCCAGCAGAGCGCCGATAGCGGACGCGGTTTGCAAAATTACTAAATTAGTGTGGCTTCGGCAAATGATTCGGTCAGAATTTCTTCATCGTGATCCTTGCCTTGTCGGATGTGACGACGAGTGTCTGGTGGTTGAGATGCTCTATCTTGAAAATGGTCGGCGAGGCGTAGATGCCCCACGGTGCGAGCTGGTCGGTGCCGTAGGGAAATTCGAGCGTCAGCCGTCTGTCGGTTTTGTCGTAGGTCATGTTGGCGGTGGCCTTCACTCCCGGGTTGGTGAGGTTGGCCGTGTGGAGATAGAGGCAATAGAAGAGGGTGTATGGCTCGCTGACGGTGTTGTCGTCGAGGTTTTCAACTGTGATCACGCGCCACTGTCCGTCGAGATCGCCGTTGATGCCGCCTTTGCGGCATGAGGTGGCGGAGATAATGATCAGTATGGCGGCCAATATGGCTGCGGCGCAGTTGGTTGTGTGCGGTCTGTTCATAGCCATCCGGTCTTTTTGATTGATAGCATGGCGCCACGGCTCGGTCCGAGCAGGGATCCTCCGTCGGTGGCAAATGATATGGTTCCCGACCATCCTTTGAGCTTTGGCGGACGGATGGTGGCTTCGAATAGTGTGTTGACGTTGCCAAGCACTCTCGGTGTCGGGGCGTCGTAGGTGCCCCAGCTGCGCGAATAGCTCAGGAGCATGCGCCAGATGAGCCACGGCACGGGGTTGCCCTCGACGCCGAGATGATGGCCCTTGATACGGTTGTGTCTGAACGACAGGGAGCCGTCGCGGTTGTAGACCGGCGATATGAGCAACGGATTGCCTATGCCCATGCCCCAGTGCTGCCATCCGGCGTAGATGCCGTGGTTATAGTACTGGTCGCGTCCGCTCACCTGTTCGGGTATCTCCGGAGTGTGATCCCAGTAGACCGGGCCGGCCTGGTCTTTGGTGTAGAGATATTCATAAACGAAGGCGCTGACTATCGGGTTTTTGGGCAGGTTGACCTCCACGCCCAGAAGCATGTCGCGCCATGTGTAGTCGAAAAACATCATCGAGTGGTCCTCGAAGAAGTGCTCGTAGTAGAGTGCCGCCGACCAGTCCGACTCCGCCGGTGCCCATTTGAGGCGGAAATCCCATTCGCCGGTGTGGTTGCCATAGACGTTGAGCTGTTCCGACGAGGGGGTGTCGCCTCCTCCGGCCGATGGCCAGAATACCTTGATCCAGTCCTTGAAGCCGTTGGGCATGTCGATGACTTGACCTTGGAACATAGACTGTCCGCCAAACTGGGCGCCCATCTGAAGTCCGGCTTCGAAAGTGAGCGGGAAGCGCTGTGTGTCGCCCACCATGAGCGTGCCGCCTTTGGAGTGGAACAGCACGTGCTTGGTGTGGCGCGCTCCGTTCTTGGCGGCGTGGCGCTGCCAGCTGTCGTCGGTGAAGGCTCCGTAGGCCAGATAGCCCTTGATGCCGATCCATCCGTTGGTAAACGGCACTTTGACGTAGTCGGGCAGCGACAGCCGTGCCTGCGGTATGGGGCGGGAGTTGTTGGAGAAAAGCAGGTCGCCGCTCGACAGGCGCAGGTTGTTGAATCCTCCGGTCCACTCCTTGGATCCCACCGACAGCTCGGCATTGCGGTAGCGCAGGTCGGCGTAGAGTTGCTGCACCACAAACGACGAGGTGAAGTTCCAGGGTACAGCCAGATCCACTCCGGCGCCCCACGTAAGGCGTCGGCCCTCTTTGCGGGCGTCCTTGAACAGCGACGCGCGCACGTAGCCGTTGTTTTTCTCGATCGACGACAGGCCGAAGCGGTTGTTGACGAGCCAGAAGGGGGTGTTGGCTCCGGAGCTGACGGTGGCGTTGACCTCGGCCGAATATCTGAATGTGCTGTCGGGCAGCTCTATGGCCGGAGCGCACAGAGCCGACGCAGCCGTAGTGAGAAGCGCGGTTAACAGTCGTATATGCCTCATTAAGGAGAAATGATTTGGTTTTGAGGGTGCAAAGTTACTATATTTATTCCCAATAACAAAACAGTTAGCGTCTGTGGTACATCATTTCACCTGATGATGGCATAGTTGTGGAAATATTTGCTAATTTTGTGAAAAATCAATGGATTTCGTTTATAATTTTCAATATACAGATTTATCATGAAGAAAACCATTCTCGCCGCGCTCGCGCTTGTCTGCGCGTTGGTGTCGGCGTCGGCCGCTCCGGGCGGTACGAATCCAAAGCCTTTCGTGGTGCCTGAGGTGCGCCAGTGGCAAGGCTCGAAGGGAGTGCTGAACATCACCACGTCGTCGCGCATAGTCGTGGCTGATCCGGCTCTGCGGGCTGTGGCCGACTCTCTCGCCGCCGACTGGCAGCGCATGTTCGGCACTGCGCTCGAAGTGGTGTCGGGCAAGGCTGCGGCCTCCGATGTGGAGCTGAAAATCAAGGCTGACCGCCGTCTTGGCGACGAAGGATACACGATGACCGCCGACAGCCGTCTGACCATATCGTCGCCTACCCCTACAGGTGTCTACTGGGGTACGCGCACGCTATTGCAGATCGCGCAGCAGACTCCCGGACAGGCTGTCCCGAAAGGCAAGATCACCGACTGGCCCGACTATCCGGTGCGCGGCCTGTCGCTCGACGTAGGGCGTAAGTTTTTCCCGCTCGATTATGTCGACGATCTGGTAAAGGTGCTGTCGTACTATAAGATCAATTCGTTGCGTCTGCATCTCAACGACAACGGCTTCCCGTATTATTTTGCCAATGACTGGGACAAGACCTATGCCGCATTCCGCATGGAGAGCGACACTTTCCCCGGATTGACTTCGCGCGACGGCTACTATACGAAGCAGCAGATGCGCGACCTGCAGCGCACGTCGGCAGGCGATATGGTGGAGATCGTTCCGGAGATAGACATTCCGGCTCATGCTCTGGCATTCGCACGCTACCGCGGCATAGGCAGCAAGGAGTTCGGCGAGGATCATCTCGATCTGTTCAATCCGGCCACAATGCCGTTTCTTGACTCGCTTTTCCATGAATATCTTGGCGGTCCGGATCCGGTATTCACAGGCCGCTACATGCATATCGGCACCGACGAGTTCGGCAAGGATTATCCCGGATTTGACAAACAGAAGGAGACGGCCGAGCGATTCCGTTCGTTCATGGACCATTACATCCGCCTTGTAGAGGGCTACGGCAAGACTCCGTGGGTATGGGGGTCGCTGTCGACAGCTCCGGGCGAGACTCCCGTCAAGACGCAGGGTGTGATGCTCGACGCATGGTATAACGGTTATGCCGATCCCAAGGAGATGGCCCGCCTCGGATTCAAGATCAACTCAATCCCCGACGGCATGGTGTATATAGTGCCCAATGCCGGTTACTACCACGATTATCTCAACACCGAGTGGCTCTACAAGGAGTGGACTCCGGCGCGTGTGGGTCCGGTGCAGTTCGAGGAGCGCGACACGGCTCTCGTCGGCGGCTATTTCGCCGTGTGGAACGACCATGTGGGCAACGGCGTGTCGGTGCAGGATGTGCACCACCGCGTGATGGACGCTCTTCCCGTGATGGCTGCCAAGCTGTGGGACGGACCGTCGGTGACACTTCCCTATGACGATTTCAGAGCTGCCTCGCAGCAGTTGGCCGAGGCTCCCGGCGTCAACAGGCTGGCCCGCGTCGGCGATCCGCATTCGGTGGTCTACGATACGGCACAGCTGCGCCCCGGACAGTCGACCGGCATTTCCGACGTAGGATATGACTGGACTCTGGAGTTTACTCTCGATGCAACGCTCGAAAAGCCCGGAACAGTGCTGTTTGAATCGCTCGACTCTAAGCTGTATCTCGCTGACCCCGTGAAGGGTATGTTGGGCTTCATGCGCGACGGCTATCTTTATGACTTCGGTTTCCGTCCCTATCCTGGCGAGAAGGTGGATATCCGCATCACCGGCACCAACAAGGCCACCCGCCTGTATGTCGACGGCAAGCTCTTCTGCAGCCTCGACAACACTACCGAGTGGTACAATGAGGGCAAGAACAAGATGTATCGCCTGCAGACTCTCGTGCTGCCTCTGGCCAAGGCTGGACAGTTTGAGAGCAAGGTGAGCGATCTGAAAGTGAGCAACTATATACGCTGATCCTGACAATAGGCCGGAGCCGTTCGGCTCCGGCCGATATACGAAACCGTCCCCTGCCGGCCGATATGGCTTGCAGGGGACGGTTTTTGTGTCGTAGCGTGAGTCTGACGTCTGCAGTGAGGTCGCGTCAGAGTCTGTGTCGGTTTACATCTTGGCGCGTATGGCGGCCGTCTCGTTTTCGTAGCCGGGCTTTTCGAGCAGCGCGAACATGTTGCGTTTGTAGGCCTCTACGCCGGGCTGGTTGAAGGGGTTGACTCCGAGCAGGTAGCCGCTTATGCCGCAGGCCTTCTCGAAGAAATAGATGAGCTGTCCGAGCCATTTCTCCTGAAGCGCCGGAAGTGTGATCTGGATGTTGGGCACTCCGCCGTCGACATGGGCTATGCGTGTGCCGAGCTCGGCCATTTTGTTGACCTCGTCGATACGCTTGCCTGCGATGTAGTTGAGTCCGTCGAGGTTGTCGCTGTCGGCGGGGACGCGCAGTTCATGGTCGGACGCGGCTACGGAGATGACGGTCTCGAATATGGTGCGCTCACCCTCCTGTATCCACTGGCCCATGGAGTGGAGGTCGGTGGTGAGGTCGACCGCAGCGGGGAATATGCCTTTGCCGTCCTTGCCCTCGCTCTCGCCGTAGAGCTGCTTCCACCATTCGCCGAAATAATGGAGCTTGGGGTTGAAGTTGGCCAGTATCTCGGTCTTTTTGCCTGCGCGGTAGAGCGCGTTGCGGGTGGCGGCGTAGAGCAGCGACTGGTTGTCGAGCGATGCTGCGGTTGTGGCGGCCTCCATCTCGGCGGCTCCGTTAAGGAGTGCGCGGATGTCGTAGCCGGCCACTGCGATCGGGAGCAGACCTACGGGGGTGAGCACCGAGAAGCGTCCGCCCACGTTGTCGGCGATGACAAATGTCTTGTAGCCCTCTTCGGTGGCGAGCTGGCGCAGGGCGCCGCGCTTGGCGTCAGTGATGGCTACGGTCAGTTCGGCGGCTTTCTGCTTGCCGGCCTGCTGCTCGAGCTTCTCTTTGAGCAGACGGAAGGCTATTGCCGGCTCTGTGGTGGTGCCCGACTTGGAGATCACCACTATGCCGAATCTCTTGCCGTCGAGGAGCTGCAGCAGCTCATGCATGTAGTCCTCTCCGATGTTCTGTCCGGCAAACACCACTTTCGTAGCGCCGTTGTCGCAGCGGTAGGCTGCAAACGAGTCGCTCAGGGCCTCGATGACTGCCTTGGCGCCGAGGTATGAGCCCCCGATGCCTACACACACCACATATTCGCACTCCTTGCGCAGACGCTCGGCTGTGGCTATGATGTCGTCGACGAGGTCGGCTGTGGTTTCCGAGGGGAGTTTCACCCATCCGAGGAAGTCGTTGCCGGCTCCGCTGCCGTTGTCGACTTTGGCGAGCGCTTCGGATGCTTCAGGCAGCATGGCGCTTACGGTGCTTTCGGTTATGGAGCCGAAAGCGTTGCTGATGTTTACTTTGATGGTATCCATTTGATAAAGTGATAAGTTTCTGTAATATGCACTGCCGTCAGGCGGCGGATGCTCCTTCGGTGTATAACGGTCGAACGGGGAGTAGTGTTCACCGGATGGATCAGATGAACGTGTCGCTCATCTTGGCGATGGCCTTCGAGGGGTTGATGCCACGGTAGAGTATGTCGAACACTCCGTCGAGTATCGGCATAGGCACGTCGTAGCGCTCGTTGATCTCGTGGATGCATTTGGTGCCGTAATATCCTTCGGCGGTCTGCTCCATCTCCATCCTGGCTGCCTTGACGGAATAGCCGCGGCCTATCATCGAGCCGAAATTATGGTTGCGGCTGAAGCGTGAGTAGGAGGTGACGAGCAGGTCGCCGAGATACACGGAGTCGCATATCTGGCGCGGACGCGGATAGACGGTGTAGATGAAGCGTTCCATCTCCCTGATGGCGTTGCTGACGAGCATTGCCAGGAAGTTGTCGCCGTTCTTTAGTCCGTGGACTATGCCGGCGGCTATGGAGTAGACGTTTTTGAGCACGGCGGCGTATTCAATGCCGTCGACGTCGCTTGAGGTGATGGTCTTGAGGGTCTTGCCGCTAAGGCATGAGGCGAATTTCTCGGCCATGAACAGGTCGTGGCCTCCGACGGTCAGATAGCTCTGGCGGCCGAGTGCCACCTCTTCGGCATGGCATGGTCCGCTGACTACGAGGGTGCGTTCGGGAAGTACTCCGAACCGTCGCTGCATGTATGTGGATATGAGCTGGTTGCCGTCGGGTACGATCCCTTTGACGGCCGATGCTACATATTTGTCGGATATATCGATGGTGATCTTGTCGACGTGGGCTTTGAAATATGGCGACGGCATGACCAGCAGCAGCGTGTCGGCATTGCGGCACGCTTCGTTGATGTCCGACGAGAATTCGATACGCTCTATGTCGAAAATGACGTCGCTCAGGTAGGCCGGATTGCGCCGCAGGCGCTTGAAGTCGGCTATGCGGTCGTCGCGCCGCATATACCAGATGATCGATTCGCAGTTTTCGAGCAGGAGCTTAGCCAGAGCCGTGGCCCAGCTTCCTCCGCCCATGACGGCTATTGTACCTGGAAAGTTCATAGGTGGGTAATCGGTTTTGACAGGCGTCCGGCAGCGTTCGGTCTGAATGCTGTTGCCGTCGGTCGGTCGTTGAAACACTTCATGGTATGGTTGATGATCAGTTGTCCCGCTCCGGCAGGGGAGCCGCCGTCGGCAGGTGTCGGCCGGCGGCTCTCCGCTGTGGTGGCGGATGTCATTCTTCGGTCGATGCCGATGCTGCGGTGGCGATCCACTGCTTTACGTCATCGGCCGAGGGATTGGTCAGTCCGAGCTTGAACTTCTTGTTGAGTCCGCATAGATCCTGCTGCAGTTTGCCCGCCGACGCTGTCGCGGCGAGTTGCTGCAGGGTCAGCACTCCGAGTTTGTGGAGTGCGGGCACCCATTCTTCGGCCACTCCTGCGGCGGCAAACTGTGCGGGAGTGTCGCGCCGGGCGGTCTTTTCGGGACGCATCTGTGGGAAGAAGAGCACTTCCTGTATGGTGGTCTGGCCGGTCATGAGCATCACCAGGCGATCCATGCCGATGCCCATGCCTGATGTAGGCGGCATGCCGTATTCGAGGGCGCGGATGAAGTCCTTGTCGATGATCATGGCTTCGTCGTCGCCTTTCTCGCTGAGCTTCATCTGCTCTACGAAGCGCTCATACTGGTCGATGGGATCGTTGAGCTCGGAGTAGGCGTTGGCCAGCTCTTTGCCGTTGACCATCAGTTCGAAGCGTTCGGTCAGCTCGGGGTTGTTGCGGTGGCGCTTGGTCAGCGGCGACATCTCGATGGGGTAGTCGATGATGAATGTGGGCTGTATGTAGCGACCTTCGCACTTCTCGCCGAATATCTCGTCGATCAGCTTGCCTTTGCCCATAGAGGGGTCGACTTCGATGTCGAGCTGCGCGCACACCTGGCGCAGCTGTTCTTCGTTCATGCCGGTGATGTCGATGCCGGTGAATTCCTTTATCGAGTCGATCATGGTGACGCGCTTGAACGGTGCCTTGAACGATATGACGTTGTCGCCCACTTTCACTTCGGTGGTGCCGTTGACGTCGAGGCATATCTTTTCGAGCATCTTCTCGGTGAAGTCCATCATCCAGTTGTAGTCCTTGTAGGCCACATAGATCTCCATGCATGTGAATTCCGGATTGTGGGTGCGGTCCATGCCTTCGTTGCGGAAGTTCTTGGAGAATTCGTAGACGCCTTCAAATCCGCCCACGATCAGACGCTTGAGATAAAGCTCGTCGGCTATGCGCAGATAGAGCGGTATGTCGAGCGCGTTGTGATGGGTCACAAACGGACGTGCCGATGCTCCGCCGGGTATCGACTGCAGTATGGGGGTCTCGACCTCCATGTAGCCGGCTGTGTTGAAGTATTCGCGCATGGAGTTGTAGACCTTGGTGCGCTTGATGAAGATCTCCTTGACGCCGTCGTTGACCACGAGGTCGACGTAGCGGCGGCGGTAGCGGAGCTCGGGGTCGTCGAACGCGTCGTAGGTCACACCGTCTTTCACTTTGACGATCGGAAGCGGGCGCAGCGACTTGCCGAGCACGGTGATGCTGCGGGCATGGACTGTGATCTCGCCCATCTGGGTGCGGAACACGAATCCCTCCACTCCGATGAAGTCGCCGATGTCGAGAAGTTTCTTCACTACGGTGTTGTATAACTCCTTGTCTTCGCCCGGACAGAGGTCGTCGCGGCTCACATAGATCTGTATGCGGCCGCGTGAGTCCTGAAGTTCGATGAATGACGCCTTGCCCATGACACGGCGGCTCATGACGCGTCCGGCCACGGTGACATCGCGTGCGGGAGCGTCGTCGCTGAAGTCGCGTTTGATTTCGTCGGTGTAGGCTGTCACCTTGTATTCGGCAGCCGGATATGGTTCAATGCCGAGTCGTCTCATCTCTTCGAGGCTTCCGCGGCGCACTATTTCCTGTTCGCTCAGTTCAAGAATATTGGTCATAAGCTTGTATGTGGGTGCTTGGTATGAATGCTTTGATGCAATTTTTTGCAAATTTAGCCATTATTTTCCTAATAACAGCCTCTGTGCGGCCTAAAAACGCCGGAGTTGTCGCAGTCCGGCGTTTTTAGGCGTTTTAGCTGTCAGTGGCTATGTGTTGTGCTGCCGGTGTGGGTGGATCAGACGGTGCGGGGCGAGGTGCGCCTGGCGCCTGCGAACAGCCCGAAGCGGCGCGTCAGTATCCATGCCACGGCGAAGTAGAGCGCCGCCAGTCCCCATAGCATCATGGCGGGATGGCTCTGCTGGGCGAATGTGGCTCCGTTTGAGTTGAGGCGGATGAATCCCTCTATGCCCCATGTGGCGGGGATGAAGCCGCCGACAAGCTGCCAGAACGCCCCCATGGCGTAGCGCGGCCATGTGAGTCCGGAGAGGAATAGAAACACTACGGATGTGAACACCACTACCATCAGCGAGGCTTCGCGCTCGGTGACGAACGAGGCCACGCAGAAGCCGAGCATCGAGGCGGCTACGGTCATCGGCAGGATATAGACAAGGCTGTCGAGCATCGAATCGAGGTGGGGCAGGGTGAACATCCATGGCACGAAATGGAGGGCATAGAGCGCCATGGGTGTGTAGATCGTGGTGTAGCAGAGGGTCTTGCCGATAAGCGTGGCGGAGGCCGGAGCGTCGACCGACATAGGATCGAGGCCGCCGTTGCGCCGGCGGCGTTCGGCAGAACCGCCGGCGAGCATAGCCACGCCGAGTATCAGGCTCTGATGAAGTATGAGCACGAGCACTCCGGGCATGATGAACGAGGCGAAGCCCTGGGTGGGGTCGCCCATCATTACCGACTGGGTGTCGATCGGCGAGCCGCCGATGTCCTGGAGCAGCAGTCCGCCGGAGGCGATCTTCTCCTGCTGGTGGCGGGTGGCTATGGCCATCTGCAGGTCGGTGAGGTTGAACAATGCCTGACGGTAGCGCAGAAGCAGGCTGACGTCGGCGTAGTATGTGACGTTGGCCTGTTCGCCGCGGCCGAGCTGCCTGGCGTAGCCGGCGGGGATCTCGAGTATGCCGTACACTTCCTTGCGGTTCATCATGCGGCGTGCGGCCTCCATGTCGGGGGCATACTGGTAGACTTTCAGGCCGTCGGTGGCGTCGACCATGCGGGCAAGCTCGCGGCTGGGGGCTGTGCGGCTGTGGTCGACCACGGCGATAGGCATGTCGCGGATCAGCTCAGGGTTGTAGATCAGCGTGTAGACTATCGGATAGAAGAGCGGCAGGGCGAAGAAGAAGAGCATCACTCCGAGGTCGTGAAACACCAGATAGAATTCTCTCCGCCAGACTCTGAAGAGCGATGTCAGCCAGTTGTCGCGTGTGTGGCTCATGATGCGTCAGGGTACATAAACGGGGTTAAGACAATGTTTCTTGAGCCGGCGCAGGGGGAGCAGGGCCACTATCGGGAACATGAGCAGCGCGGCATAGTACCATCTCGAATAATAGAGCGGTATGCCGTTGAGAGCCTGGTCGGCATAGATGAGGAAGTAGTAGCGCATCGGCAGTATGTAGCTGAAGATGCCTACGGCGGGGTACATGCTCGACACCGGGAATGAGTAGGCCGCTATGGAGAAGGTGAGGATGCCGGTCAGCGAGCAGATGCTCAGCGAGAGCCGCAGGTTGGGCACGGCGCAGCATATTGTCACGGCGAATGCCTGCGAGCCCATGACCATCAGAGCCATGGCGAGCAGCATGTGCCAGAGCGGACAGTTGAGCGGGCAGTTGCAGTAACCGTAGATGACCGACTGGCAGAAAAATCCCACTATGGTCATTATGGCCCATTGCGGAATGAGCTTGCCGGCGAGGGCTATCGTCATGGATCCTCCGGCGGTGTGCAGCCACTGCGGTGATGTCTGGCGCTTGATCTCGTCGCAGATGGTGTAGGCGGTGAGCAGCAGCACCATGAGGGAGAGCACCGAGGGGATGAACGAGTTGGCCAGATATATCAGATAGTTGAGCCATGGGTTGCCGATGGGATTGGAATTGATCACCACGGGCTGTATGAGGGCGCGGGCGGCGTCGTCGCCTATGCCGAGGCTGGTGAGCTTTGTGGCTGCGAGGCCTCCGGCGGTTGTGACGGCCTGGGTCTTGAAGCCCTTGAAAGCGAGAGTGCCGGGCACGAACACTGTCATGTCGCTGTAAAATGTCAGCGTGGCGTCGCCGCCGTATATGGCGTCGCGCTGGAAGTCGCGGGGTATGAGGAAGAATCCGAACGTCTCTCCACGGCGCACGCGGTCGAGCGCCTCGCTGTAGCTGAGGTCGCGGTGGGTGATGTCGATCAGCTCGGTGGCGTTGAGATTGCGCGTGATGCGGCGTGACAGCTGCGACTGGTCGAGGTCAACCACCGATACGGGCACTTTCAGCGGCAGTCCCTCCTTCATCAGATCCACGAAGAAGATGGCAAAGGCTACCGGCACCACGACCATCGCGGCTATGTAGAGCTTGCGCGAACAGAGCTTGCGCGAACAGAGCTTGCGCCAGCCGTAGGCGAGTGATTGAAGCAGTGGGGTGAGCATCGCTGTCGGGGTGTGGGTTTTGAAAGTGATGTGGCTTTGGAGGTTATTTCTTGCGGTAAAGCACTGTCATGCCCGGGCGCAGGTCGGGTATCTGGTCGGTGGTGCGGGCTTTGACCTCGAAGGTGCGGCTGTCCCAGTCGCCGGTGGCTTTGGTGGCTCTCCAGGTGGCGTAGCTGCCCATGTCGCGCACGTAGTAGATGCGTGCCTTGGCCGACATGCGGTCGAGAGCCGGTATCTCCACGGTGATGGAGTCGCCGAGCTTCATCTGGCTGAGAAGTTCCTCGCGCACGTTGAAGGTCACCCATTTGTCGTCGATCTTCAGCAGGCTCATGATCGGCGCTCCGAGGCTGACGAGCTCTCCGGGCTGTGGGTAGATCTGGTCGATCTGGCCGTCGCAGGGTGCGGTCAGGTACTGGTCTTCGAGCAGGCTCTCAACCTCGGCCACTCCTCCGCGGGCGGCGGTGACGAGGGCTGCGGCGCTTTCCTTGTCCTCTTTCTGCGCGCCGGAGCGGGCGAGACTCAGCTGGCTTTCGGCAGCCTGCTGCGCGGCCACGGCGGCGTCGTAGGCTGCCTTGGCTTCATCGCGTTTCTGCTCCGATATGACTCCCTGCTCGAAGAGGCGCTGCATCCGGTCGTAGGTCTTGCGGGTGATGGTGGCTCCGGCCTTGGCCTGCGCCACAAGCTCTGCGGCGGCCTGTATGATCTGGGAGCGGGTGCCGGCGTCGACCTTCTGGTTTTGCGCGGCGGCTACATTTTCCATGGCCTCGGCCTGCATCAGTTTGGCTTCGGCGAGCGACGAATGGATATGCACGAGCGTGTCGCCGGCTTTCACCATATCGCCTTCCGACACCATGAGTTCGACCACGCGTCCGGGCAGTTTGCCTGAGATGCGCACGGAAGTGGCGTCGGCCTGTCCCTCGATGATCTCGTCGGGTTCGCGCATGAATACAAAGCCTATGATGGCGAGCAGAAGTGTGACGACCACGATGGCGATCAGTCCGAACATCAGCGATCGGTTTTCGGTCTTTTCAGCGTCCATATAATCAGTAGTTGTTGGTTTTATTATGCGTATTTGTCGGTTTGTGGGGCGGTAGCCCCCGATAGCGGCATGCCGGGATGGTCAGTATCGCAGGTTGCCGAGCACTTTGGAGAGGTAGACGTCGCAGAGGCGCACGTCGATCATTGCGTCGATGTTTTCGGAGTTGGCTTTGAGCCATGCCGTCTGCGCTTCCATGACGTTGTCGGTGGTCATGACTCCTTCGCGGAAGCCGATGTCGGCCTGGCGCAGGTTTTCGTCGGCCTTGGCCAGATTGGCGGTGGTCATGAGGAATGTTTTCTGGGCTTCCTGGGCGCGGAATGCGCTCTGGCTCACCTGCAGGCTCACCATCTCGCGGGCGTCGGCAAGCTCAAGGCGTGCCATGGCTGTGCGGGAGCGTGTGGCCTGCAGCTTGTTGTAGTTGCCGCCCCAGTGCCATATCGGCACTGTGAGCATGGCTCCGACGGAGAATGCTCCCGAGAAGCGTTTTTTGAATCCGTCGAACATGTTGGGGTTGCTGAAGGAGTAGGCTCCTACTATGGCCAGATTGGGAAGCATGGCCGACAGGGCCACTTTCTCGCCCTGTTCGAGCATCTTCACTCCATAGCCGAGGGCGCGCAGGTCGGCGCGTCGCTGATACACCTCGTCCATGTCGTAGGATGAGGCGGCCATCGTTGCCGACGATGCCGCGTGGGTCAGGTCGGCGTCTTCGTCGGCGAGGATGAGCCGGGTGTCGACGGGGAGTCCGCAGAGCTGGGCGAGCGCCATTCTCGAGAGCACCAGTCCGTTGTCGACCTTGGTCTGGTCGACCTGTGCCTGGTTGAGCTTCACCTCCACGGTCAGCAGGTCGGAGCGAGTGGCCACTCCGGCGTCGACCATGGCCTTGACATTATGGCGCAGTGTGTCGAGCAGAGCCACGTAGCTCAGGGTGAGCCGCTGCTTGGCTTTGAGCGACACCACCTGCCAGTAGGCGGCGTCGACGGCATAGACGATATTCTGCGCCTCGTTGCTCTTCATCTCGAGTGCCAGCTCCTCGGCGAAGTGCGTCAGCCGGTTGAGCGCCATTATCTTGCCGCCCATATAGACGGGCTGCGTAAGGGTCACGGCTCCGAAAAACACGTTGTGTATGTCGTAGGTCATGGCCTCTGTTGGTATCAGAGCCACGGTTTCGGGCACGTATTGCCCGTCGGGCTGCTTGAGCGGCTCGCCGGTCAGCGGGTTTTTCGCGAGGTTGAACTCATATTTCTGTGTGGCGGGGTTGAATGTCTTTGTCGGCAGAAGCTGATCGGAGTCAAAGATCGATATTTTCTTCTGATTGTAGGTGTAGCCTCCGGCAAAGTCGATCGATGGCAGATAGGCCGCGAAGGCCGCCCGGTTGTCGAAATGGGCGGCGTTGACGGCTTCATTGCGGATGAGAAGCTGTTTGTTGCTTTGTAGCGCCATGTTACGGCACGAATCGAGGCTCACTGTCATTGACGTCGCTTCGGCGCTCTGTCGCGATGAGTCGCCGGCCGTGGCATAGGCCGCCGTAGGCATGGCGAAGGCCGCAGCCAGAAGCGTTATGGATGAAATAAGTGGTCGTGTCATTCCTTGCTGATGATAGAGAAACATGAGATCGGCCGAAGCCTTAAGCCCCGCGCCTTGTGATGTTATAACTGACGCGGGGGCGGTATGGTTCGAAGGCGGAGCGCCTTGTCAGATGATTTTTTCGAGTCCGGCTATGTTGGCAGCCACCTCCTCGTCGGTCACCTCATGGTTGGAGAGGTCGCCGGCGATATATCTGTCGTAGGCTGTCATGTCGATCAGTCCGTGCCCTGAAAGGTTGAAGAGTATCACCTTTTCACGTCCCTCCTCCTTGGCCTTGAGCGCCTCGCGTATGGTGGCGGCGATGGCGTGGGCGCTCTCGGGGGCGGGGATTATTCCCTCGGCTTTGGCAAAGGCTGTGGCGGCGGCGAACGATTCGAGCTGCGGTATGTCGACGGCATCCATCAGTCCGTCGTTCTTGAGCTGGCTGACGACCGCTCCGGCTCCGTGATAGCGGAGTCCTCCGGCATGGATGTTGGCCGGCGAGAAGTTGTGTCCGAGCGTGAGCATCGGTATCAGAGGGGTGTAGCCGGCTTCGTCGCCGAAGTCATACTGCATCACTCCGCGTGTGAGTTTCGGACAGCTTGCCGGTTCGGCGGCAATGAATGTGGTGTCGCGCTCTCCGGCGAAGTTGTGGCGCATGAACGGGAACGCTATGCCGGCGAAGTTGCTGCCTCCGCCGAAGCATCCGATCACAATGTCGGGGTAGTCGCCGGCCATCTCCATCTGTTTCTCGGCTTCAAGACCGATGACGGTCTGGTGGAGCGCCACATGGTTGAGCACCGATCCGAGGGCGTATTTGCAGTTTGGGGTCGACATGGCGAGCTCCACGGCCTCGCTGATGGCTGTGCCGAGCGATCCCTGATAGTTGGGGTGCTCGGTGATGATCTTTCGTCCGGCTTTGGTCGACATGCTCGGCGATGCGATGACCTCCGCTCCGTAGGTCTGCATGATGGAGCGGCGATAGGGCTTCTGGCTGTAGGAGATCTTGACCATGTAGACGGCCAGCTCGAGGCCGAACATCCGCGAAGCGAGCGAAAGGGCGGCTCCCCACTGTCCGGCGCCGGTCTCGGTGGTGATGTTGGTCACTCCCTGCTGCTTGCAGTAGTAGGCCTGCGGTATGGCCGAGTTGAGCTTGTGGGATCCGACGGGGCTTACGCTCTCGTTCTTGAAATAGATGCGGGCAGGTGTGTCGAGCGCTTTTTCAAGGCCACGGGCACGCACCAGAGGTGTCGGACGCCATATTTTGTAGAGGTCGCGGACCTCTTCGGGAATTTCGATCCATGAGTCGGTGAAGTTCATCTCCTGTCGGGCTGCTTCTTCAGAGAAGAGCGGGAAGAGATCTTCGGCCGTGAGCGGCTGCTTTGTGGCCGGATTGAGCATCGGGCGCGGCTTTACAGGCATGGCGGGGATCACGTTGTACCATGCGGTCGGTATATCGCATTCCTGCAGGAGGAATTTCTTGGATTCTGACATTTCTGTTCAGTGTTTGTAGTAGTGTAATGCGTATAATGATTGTCGAAAGGCAAAATTAATCATTTCTTCGAAATCTCATCTCAAATACGCACACAAATTCCACCCGTCCCGCCCACCGGAGCTTAATACCGGATCTTAATATCGTATCCCACTATCGTTCCGCATATGAGCCGGTTTGTACTTCACGATGTTATCTCCTGGCGGCGCTGACGTTACGGCGATGGATCGCATATGTCGTAGGGTCGGGATGCCAATAGTCGGCGCGACGTGCTCTCTTGCGGTCGTTTCGGATAAGCCTGAAGGTGCAGTCGGTGTCGTTTGCGTCGTATGAGTCAAATACGATATCAGAATAGCCGAATCGTGTCATAATCCCGATTTTATCCCCTCGTCGGGTCACAAAGAATATGAGCGGCTCATCATCCGTCATTAGCTCGTCTTCATATATTTCATCGGCGATGGGAGGCATCAGAGGTTGCAGCAATGGCAAAGAGCCACTACAATGTGTCGTATGGCAAAACGGATGTGAGATTTCAAGTGCGCCCCACTGCCGGGTAGCTTTGTCCTGAATGAAAAACAGTTTTCGCTCCCATCTTTCCGGAATTATCGCATTGTATTTGAAATCCGTCATCAGAACCGGGGGAGTTGTTGACGAAACCAATCCCCACGCTTGGCCATCTGATACAGGGATAAATTCCGGCTTATCGTTGATGGAATCAAACTGAGTAAAGACCTCGGCAAAAGAACTGGGCAACAACTGCTCGCCTGCAGGTGAAATAATACCGACGGAAGTTTCTTGACCCGACTTTCGAGGCCGCCAGTCATATTTAGTGTCATAGGCTGCTAACTGGCGTTGCTTCCTGCGCGAATCTTGATCATTACAAAAAAAGAATGTGTTTTTCTCTTCTTGCAGCTTTAGATATTCCAATGCTTCTGCCTGTGTAGGGACTACCAATGGATTCGTATTGCCATAGCATACTCTCCAGTGATTGAGATGCTCGTAATAAGTTTTTAGCCCGGCCTCTGACGTTATCGTACGGGCAACGCGTCCATTGATGTCTCTTCCCATGGAATTTTCTTTTTTTTTTGTTGTTAAGAGAGTGTTTGAATTTAACACGAAGAAATATAGATGGACTTCTTTCTATCCTCTCAAAGGTCTTTTCGGGCGATTTCCGTCAAGTTTCATCGGTCACGATGCCCGCATCGCTCCCTCATCAACTCACGCAAATCTCTCCGAAAATCCTCTTTGAGTGAATAGAAGTTAAGCTCAAACACTCTCTAAGAGAGTGTTTGAATTTAACACGAAGAAATATATATGGACTTCTTTCCATCCCCTCAAAGGTCTTTTCGGGCGATTTGTAGATTTGATCCGATGCTGTGGAGGCATCGTTAGATTCAGTGCTTTTCGCAGTCACCTGAATCGCTCGTGTACGGTGTGTCTGCCAGGCTTGTGCGTCTAAACTCAATGTATTGGGCAAGCGCAGTTCTCTTGTGGTCCTGATTTTGTGAGCCAGTCAAAGAATTCTTTTTCTTTCACCTGCCAATGTTTTTGCTGTTCAGGAAATTAATGTAGTAATTGATGTTTGAAAAACCATTTTGGAGGGTCTTGTCTGAGCAATTGATCCTATGATAAATAGCTTGCTGCTTTGTTCGTACTAAATTGAGATATTTCGGTCGCATGTGGGCTGCAGGAAGAGCGCGGAGCACATCCAGAAATGTCATAGGTTCAGACACCAATGAAGGAAGCTCCAGATCCATTCGTTTTACTGATGAGACTATCTTTGTTGCATTGTCATAGTTCATCTTATATTCGTTTTCGAGCCATGAACGGAACTCATCTTCATTTGGCAGCGAACGACTTTTTTTGTTGATATAAGTCTTGTCTAAGGTTTCTGCCACCTCTACTATGAAGGCATGGTAGTGTTTCATCGCGCGCAGTTCAGCCTTCGTATAGGCATCCTCATCTTCGAGCATTGTCTCTACGTATATTTCAACAAGTTTGGGCGCATCTTCCTCTGTCAGATCAGACTCTGTTTCATCCAATGTTCCTTCAAAATCCAATTTTCCTTCAAAGATGTATTTCAGCAGATTATATAGATCTATTCCAACCTCTTCAAACGCCGATTCATAACCAGAACAGTAGGCGCGTATATAATCGTCAGCGCTTTTTGCCGAAATGCCGCGCTTGTTCATCAGCCATGCCTTGAAATCGTCTTGAATATATGGGATCGGCACACAGTAGTCATCGCCTATATCCTCGTCCTCGTCCTCATCCTCGTCCTCCATAAGACTTTCATAGAGCCATTTGGGTACTACATTCTCTAAAGGCACATCGACCCATTCGCCATTTTCATTAAGATCCATTCCAGTAAGCTGTAAATATGTGTCCATGATTTTATTTTTTTTTATTGCTGTCCGGTAAAAAAAGACAAAATCATATATTCTCTACAAATATAATAAGTTACACCTGTTTTACGAAAAAGGGCTTGTCATTTGAGGCGATGTGAAATTGGTAGCATTAAGCATCAAAAAGCCCTTAAAAGACATCTATACGAGTCTGTTTCATGCTGTATGAGATAAAAATAGTCCATTTCCTATCATGTCAAAGTTTTACCGGACAGCAATAATTTTTTTTTGATTATGACGCAAAATTAGTGACTTTTACAATGCGTCACTCGTTCTGGGCCGCGCTTTTTTCGGGAATTCCTGATGATGCTTTATTGCCGTTGCAAAGTTCTTTATCTCGACGCCATAAACCGCTATGCGATAAGTAACTCGCAAAAATTAGCTGCGAGTGATTTTTGAGATTTGTTCGAGTGGTTTTTGCTTGAAGACGAGGGCGTGTAGCGAGCTACACAACTGAGGATGAAAGCAAAAAACGCCGGACAAAATCAAAAAGTACCGCAGCAAACCATGGGTTACTGACGAGTTTCATAATATCAACTAATTTTTAAGAGTTACTTAAGGAATAGACAGGGCAAAAAAGCAGGGCGGTGTCATAAGAATATGAGCATAAGGATAATAAGAGGCGCTGTGTCAAAAAGCGGGATTTTGACACAGCGCCATTGGTGTGGGGGAGGGTATGGGTCAGAATGGGAGTGTGTTGAGCTTCTTGTCGACAATGAGGCCGTCGCGCACGGCGGATGTGTCGAACCGTGAGCCTTTGCGTCGGGCCTTGAAGCGGACGGTGAAGAGATTCACTCCGCTGCCGTCCACAGTCGGGCGCTCGCCGATGTTGACGAATGTCGGGTAAAGCTCACGGTGTCCATCGGTATGCAGCCGGTCGTAGGTGAGGTTTTCCATCCCCTTGAGGGCTTCGGTGTCGATGCCGGCGAATTCCCAGCGGGTGTGGTCGTAGGGTATGGCCACGCTGATGGCGTTGAGCGAGCTGACGGTGTCGGCTGTAAACTCTATTGCTATCAGTTCCGTGCCGTCGGTGTCGGTAGAGCGGCTCGCCTTGTGGCTGATGGTGCCTTTCAGTGGCTCGGCGTAGTCATCAGGCTCGACTCCTCCATCAAGCCGGGTGGCCACGTTGGAGATGTCGAAGGCGTCTATGAGGTCGTTGCGGTTGATGTCGCCGACGCTGATGTAGCCTTCGAAGTCGGAGTCGCCACGGCGCAGACCGGTGTAGTTGGTGTAGGAAGTGAGGTCGGCCTCATCCACTTTGCCGTCGGCGTTGATGTCGCCGGGGAGATATGTTTCGGTGCCAGGCACTTTGAATACGTAGAGTTCGCGTCCGCTGACGTAACGTCCCACTCCTTCGTCGACGTGGAGACGTATGTAGCGTGCCTGTGGCTGCTCGGCGAACACGAATTCTTTGTCGAGCCCGTTGCGTTCCCAGCGGAATGAGTCGACAGGAGTCCAGTGCTGCTTGTCGAGGCTCACGGCAATGTTGCCTGAAAGGATGGTGCCGTTTCCGCCGTCGGTGCGCGGCAGGTAGCGTAGCCGGTCGAGGGTGTTGACTCCCATGAGGTCGATCACTATGTTCATCGGCAGGGCGTCGGCGCGGTAGCGGGAGTGCATCATGTCGCCGCTTTCGGCGAAGTCGAAGAGCCGGCTCATCTCGAATCCGGGCTGCAGCTCCTTGTCGGCTTCGCCGCGCAGTCCGTGGAGGGCGAATTCGAGCGGGTCGGTGCGGGTGATGGCGTTCAGTTCGGTCCATGGGCCGGGACCGTCGGCGTTGACCGCGCGCAGTTTCATGGAGTAGGGTGTGTCGGCTTTAAGATCGGCGAACGGGAGCGACAGCTGGCGGATGTTGGCGTAGAGCAGCGAGTCAAACATGATCTCGTAGGAGTCGGCTCCGTCGACGGGTTGCCATACAGGCGAGAGACTGTAGGCGCCTACAGAGTCGGCCGGGATCGATGCGACGGGCGCGGTGAGATTTCCGTGGGCCGACAGAAGGTTGTTGCGGTGCTCGAAGATGAAGCCGTCGACTGTCACGGCAACGGTGTTGCGGCTGACGTCGGTGGGGGCTATCTTCACTTCGATCTGGGGATTCTTGACGACGGAGTGTGCTGCGGCGGGGGTGCCGGGTGTGGAGAACCGGTTGAGCTGCGGTGCTTCCACATAGCGCCAGGCGTCGGCAGCGGCATCGAATGCCTCTTCGGTGGTGGTTTCGGTGAGCCGCACTTTACGTCCCCCGACCGTGGCGGTCACTTTCGACGGGCGGCCGGTGGCGTTGATCAGCAGTTCGGTCGATTTCATCGGGTCGTAGCCGTCAAAGCTGCCTCTGGAGGGGTCGACTGTGACGGTGAGCCGTCCCGACTTGCCCAGATCCGACACTATGCGGGTGGTGACGGCCTGTCCCTGGCGGTAAAGTTCGGTGACGCCGTCGTCGTCATATTCGGTCATTTCTGACCGTCCGTCGGGGTATATCTCGTAGATGCGTCGTGTGCGGTCGATTTCCGAGGGGTTGTTCGAGGGGTTGGCCATCGGTATGATGGCTCCGGCGCGGACAAATACGGGAAGTTTCCATATCGGCGCGTCAAAGGAGTTGAGCACTCGTCCGCCTTCGTAGCTCTGTCCGGTGAAATAGTCGATCCAGCGTCCGCGCGGCAGGAATATGCCGTGGCGTATGTCGTTGCCGAGCGAGTCGGGGGCTGTCGGCCGGTAGACCGGCGCCACGAGGAAGTCGGGTCCGTAAAGATACTGGTAGCGTGTGGCGGCCGACAGTGTGTGGCGGTCGGGATATTCGAGCATCATGGCTCTTATGAGCGGTTTGCCGTCGACGGCTTCGCGTGCGTAGGTGTAGGCGTAGGGAAGGAGCTGCGATTTGAGCTTAAGATAGTTGCGGTTGATGGATGTGGCGGGTTCGCCGAGCGCATGGGGATATTTTTCGTTTGAGCCCCATCCGTCCATGTTGAGCTGCATCGGCGAGAATGTCTTCCACTGGAAGTCGCGTATGTTGACCTGCGGGTTGCGTCCGCCGAAGATTCCGTCCATATCCGATGATATGTTGGGCTGTCCGGATAGTCCCGATCCGATGTAGGTGGGTATGTGGAAGCGGATATACTCCCATTCTCCTCCCACCTGGTCGCCGCTCCAGATGCCGGCGTAGCGCTGTGTGCCGGCCCAGCCGTCGAGCGATATGATGAAGGGGCGGGCGTTGGCTCCGTAGTAGGGCATGATCTGTCCGACGTCGCTGACGCCGTTGAGTCCGAACGAATAGCCGGCTCCGACCCAGGCCACGTCGGTCTTGAGCACGCGCACTCCGGCGTCGCGCACCTCTCTGACAATGTCGCGCTGAAGCAGTGCGGGCACCCCCTCTTTGGGATGGAGGTCGCTCTGTGTCCACAGTCCTATCTCTACTCCTTTGGAGCGGGCGTAGTCGCCGAAACGGCGCAGGTTGTCGATGTTGCCGGTGAGCGAGTCGGTCTGGCCGTATCCGGCTCCGTAGCCGTCGTTGGGCAGCAGCCATCCGAGCGGCATGTCGTGGGCGGCGTATCGGTCAATGACGGCGCGTGCCGAGAACTGGTAGTTGTCGTTCTCGCCGTTGAGGCTTTCGCGTATGCCTCCGTTGTCGCGCTGGCTTTCGCGGTAGCGCACTCCGTCCTCAAACATTATGCCTTTGCCGGTGGTGTCGGGAGTCCAGTAGTCGCGGTTGTAGGCGTTGAGATGTCCTTCGTAGAAGCCGAATTTAGGTAGCAGCACCGGGTTGCCGGTGAGCTGATAGAAGTCGGCGAGAAGCTGTGCCGGTGTTTCGTCGACCATGACGAATATGTCGAGCCAGGGGGTCTGGTGAGTGAGGCTGACACTGCCGGGTTGCTTCGCTCCGAAGTCGTATGATCCTTTGGCGAATGTGTGCCAGAGCACTCCGTAGCCTCCGGTGCTCCAGTAGAAGGGGGTCGGCGATGCCACTCCGCCGTCGGTCCAGGAGTTCTGGTTTTCGATGGCTATGCGCCGTCCCTTGTGGGAGAAGCGGCCGTTCTGTACGCCTCCGCCATAGAAGTATTCTCCTTTGCGTTCGGCGAGTGTGAGAGTGGCGGCGCCCTTGTCGAACTGCAACGGTGCGGTCTGGCTGGCGACCACTGCGCCGCGACGCAGGTCGGTGACGGTCATGAGTCCGTCGGCCTTGCCGAAGTCAAGGCTTACGGCAGGCGTGGCTATGGTGATTGTCGCTGGATTGTCGGTCACGGTGACATTGCCGGGTTGCCGGCGCGGATTGACGGTGAGGATCTCGGCAGGCGGATTGGCCTGCGGATTGCGGATTATGCCGCCCTGAGGATCATAGAACAGGCGGAACACGGTGGGTCCGTAGAAATCTACCGCCATGCGGGTGCCGTCGGTCATTACGAGTTCGGCTGTGGTGGGATTGAGCAGCGAGGCGCTCTTCACACCTGTGTCGGCCTGGGCAGCGATGACGTAGGCTAAGGCTGCAAGCGCTGTCAGAAGTCGTTTCATATCGATTGGTTTTTATGGTTGTGATGTCGGGGTGGGTCGTCGCGGTCCGACTCCCGGGAGGGATAGTGTCGGGCTGACGTCCAAAGTTAGTCATAATTTTGCTGACTGACAGCGGTCGGTGTGGAATTTCGGCGGTCACAGGCCGATTTCGTCGGTTTCGTCAGTCCTGACGGCTCCGACACCGATGCCGAACAGGGCGAAGTCGAACCATACCGGATCGTCGGGCCGCCGGGTGCGCAGCAGGGCGGTCAGCTCCTCTGTGGTGCGGCGGTCGTTGGCCTTGCGGTCGATGAGTCCGAGCTGACGGGCGGTGTTGCCCACATGCACGTCGAGCGGTATGAAGAGCTGCGCTGGACGGAGCGCGCGCCAGAGTCCGAGGTCGACGATGCCGTCGTCTCTTACGAGCCAGCGCAGAGCCATGTTGACGCGTTTCAGCGCCGTGGCCTTGAGATTCAGCGGCAGACAGCGTGAGTCGTCCTTGCCGTCGTTGGCCTGACGCAGCTCCATGTTGATTGCCTCCACCAGATGCCATGCCGGCGCCTCGGCGGCGGTGGCTCCGCAAGCTGCGGCGAAATCCTCGAGGGTGGCGTGACGCGAATATATCCTGTGGAGTCCGCGCAGGAAGTGGCGCAGGTTGCGGTTGAAAAACGTTCGGTGAATGTTGCCGTCGGGCAGATCCTCGTAGGCGCGTTCCATCACGTAGGCGTGAGGGTCGTGTCCCATCAGGGCGAGCATACGGTCGCAGTCGCGGCATATCATGCGGCGGTTGCCCCATGCGATGGTGGCCGAGAGCAGCGACGCTATCTCGGCGTCGGGCTGCGATGTGAACCGTCGCGGGAACTGTACGGGGTCGGCGTCGATGAACGCCGGCGAGTTGATGCGGCGCGCTTCCTCTTCGAGAAGCGTCCAGATGTCTTCGGAGATGTTTTCGATCATACGTGTGCAAAGTTACTAAAGAGTGTCGGGCGGTGCAATGAAAAATGGTGTGGAGTCGGTGGGCTGCGAACCGTCGCGGCGGCGACGGCGTTTTGAAATATGTGAAAGCGAATGAAAGAAAATATGACGGATCGTCGCTCCGGCGCATCACTCTGGCCGGAATGCTCGTGACGGTAGGTATCGTCTTCGGCGATATCGGCACTTCGCCGCTCTATGTGATGAAGGCCATAGTAGGGGTGAATCCCGGTTATGACGCTGACTATATAATCGGGGCGATATCGTGTGTGATATGGACTCTGACGCTGCAGACCACGGTGAAGTACGTGCTGATAGCCCTGCGGGCCGACAATAAGGGGGAGGGGGGCATTCTGGCTCTGTTCGCTCTGCTGAGGCGTCAGCCCCGGGGATGGCTCTATATTGTCGCGGCGGTCGGGGCGGCGATGCTTGTGGCCGACGGGGTGATCACGCCGGCCATCACGGTGACAACCGCTGTGGAGGGGCTGCGGATCGTGGCTCCGTCCACTCCCGTGATGCCTGTCGTCATAGGGGTGATATTGCTGATCTTCATGATGCAGCGTGTCGGCACCGGACGCATCGGGCGCTGTTTCGGCCCGTTCATGCTCGCATGGTTTCTGATGCTCGGAGTGCTCGGGGCAGTCAATCTGCCGGCGTGTCCGGAGGTGCTGAAGGCTTTCAATCCGTGGTATGCGGTGAAGCTCCTTGTGTCGAGTCCGTCGTGGTTCATGATCATGGGTGCGGTGTTTCTGTGCACGACCGGTGCCGAGGCTCTCTATTCCGATCTGGGTCACTGCGGACGCCGCAATATCACCGCAAGCTGGATGTTTGTCAAAGTGATGCTCATACTCAACTATCTCGGTCAGGGCGCATGGCTTCTCACTCATGCCCGGGAAGCCGCCGGGGGGATCAATCCGTTTTATGCCGTTATGCCGCAGTGGATGACTCTGGCGGGCGTGGCCATGTCGACCGGCGCAGCCATCATAGCGAGCCAGGCGCTGCTCAGCGGGTCGTTCACCATATTCTCCGAAGCGGTCAATCTCGGTTTCTGGCCACGCCTTAAGATCGACTATCCTTCGACCGAGAAGGGGCAGCTCTATGTGTCGTCGGTCAACTGGTGTCTGCTCGCCGGATGCCTGTTGACTGTGGTGATATTCCGCGATTCAAGCCATATAGAGGCGGCCTACGGACTGGCCGTGACGATAGCCATGCTCACCACCACTCTGCTGCTTGCCTTCTGGCTGCGCTTGCGAGGGGTGAATATGATCGTGGTCGGAGCGTTTTTCGCGTTTTTCATGACTGTGGAGGGTATATTCTTCGTCGCCAATATGTCGAAGTTTGTCCATGGCGGATGGTTCAGCCTCATGATCGCGGCCGTGGTGGGAAGCATCATGATAGTGTGGCGCAATTCCACCCGGCGCCGCGCCTCGTTTATCGAGTACAGGCGCATGGCCGACAGCGCCGCTACGATATCGGCTGTCAAGGCCGACAAGGAGATACCGAAGTATGCCTCCAACCTGGTGTATCTGAGCCGTTCGGGCGATCCGTCGCTGGTGGAGAGCAAGCTGCTGTACTCGATCGTCAACAAGCAGCCCAAGCGTGCCGACCATTACTGGTTCGTGCATATCGATCATGTCGACAGCCCCGACGAGCTGAGCTATTCGGTCAGTGTGGTGGTGCCTGAGACGATCTATGTGGTGACGATGCATCTCGGTTTCAGGGTGGCGCCGCGTATCAGCGTCTATCTCCGGCAGATCGTGGAAGATCTGGTGGTGTCGGGCGATCTGGATCTGCGCAGCGGCTATCCTTCGCTGCGGCGCGAGGGAATTCCGGGCGACTTCAGGTTTATAATCCTCCACCGCATATTCTCGCCGACAAGTATATGTGGAGCTACTACGGCATTGCTTATGCGGCTTCACGACATACTGCGGCATATCGGTGTTTCCGACACCTCGGCCTACGGGCTTGACACGAGTGTGGTGACGGCCGAAACCGTGCCGCTTATCATCAACACCTCGTCGGGGCGGCGGATTGTCAGGGAGGAGTGCTGACGCGCCCTGCCGTCAGGCCACCGGTTGCGGCAGCAGCAGGAACAGGAGCGAGTAGAGCAGCAGCAGCATGGCTGTCAGTCCGAGCAGGGGGGTGAGGCGCGAGCCGCTCCGGCGGGTCATTAGCCATGCTATCGCCGCCGCGACCGCCGCGATGGCAGGCGGGACGAGCGGCAGGCCGGCGGCCGACCACTGCGGATATACCAGCGCCATGGCCAGCAGACCGTCCAGGAGGTAGAGCCAGGGCATTGTGGCCGGGCCGAGAATGACGGCCAGAGTGTGCTTGCCCACGGCGCGGTCATCGGAAGCGTCACGGTAATTGTTGACGATAAGCACGTTGGCTGCAAGCAGCCCGACGGCAATACCGCCGAGTATCACCTCGGCGGAGCATTGCCTCGTCTGCAGCCACGAGGTGAGCCATACGGGTATGATGCCGAAGAAGATTATGACGGCCACTTCGCCGAGTCCGTGGCGCGACAGCGGCCACGGACCGGTGCTGTAGGCTATTGCCGCCGCTGCGATGACTATGCCGAGCGGCAGAAGCCACAGTCCTCCGATGGGCACGAGCGCGAGGCCGACGAGGCAGGCCAGCGCGAGGGTGCCGACTGTGGCTCCGAGCATTGACCGTGGCGATATGTCGCCTTCGGTCACTCCGCGTCGCGGCCCTTCGCGGCCGGGCCGGTCGAGTCCGGCCGCGAAGTCGAAGTATTCGTTGGCGAAGTTCGACGCTATCTGTGCCAGCAGTGCGAACAGCAGGCATAGCGTGAATGGGATCCATGCGAATGATCCGGCATGGACGGCGTAGGCTGTGCCTGTGATGACGCCGGCCGTCGAGACCGGGAGCGTGCGCAGGCGCATGGCCTCGATCCAGGGCTTTAGGGTGTTCATTTGTCGCTGTCTGATGCGTTGTGGGTTTGGGCGCTGTCGTTGTCGTCGATGCCGAAGCATTTCATGACGGCGCGGCGTATGCGTCGGGCCGGTGCTCCGTCGTGGCGCAGCAGCTTGATTATTGCACGGATGTATTCGTCTTTGTTGGATAGTCCGCATAACCCGGCCACGTTTGATCCGGGCACCATCGATTTCTGATTGTAGACTTTCAGCACCGACCGGTAGTCGGACGTTTCGAGGTATCGTCTGAACTCGCGGCAGAATTTTTCGTAGAGGCCGCGCGGATTCAGCTCGTCGAGGAGCGAGTTGATATGCTGCTCGAACATGTTGATGTTGGTGAAGCGGCCGTCGATGCGGTATTCGACAGTGCGTTTCACCCGGTGGCGGGTGTGGAGCAGCGCCTGCTGGCGCAGGTCGGTGCGGAACATCGAGAACACCGCGTGCCGCACCTTGTCGAACACCCGGTTCTCGTCCTTGCCACGGCTTGCGGCCACTGTGCGGATCACCTCCTCAAGCATCAGTATGTTCTCGATCTCGGCCACGTCGGGCACCATGATCTTGCGCCGCCGCAGATAGTCCACCTCCTTGTCGTCGCGCCGGTCGCGGTCGACTATGCCGTGGGAATCCATGTGGTGGAATGTCGTCAGGTCGTTGAACGAGCGGGTGGCCTCGATCACCTTGTTGCAGCTGCCGAGCGACTTGACTGTGTAGGATTTGAATATCAGCGGATAGAGTTTGGCGTCGATGGAGTGCACGCCGTCGCCTTCGATGAAGAGCACCGGTTTGCGCGCTCCGATGATGGCCATGTAGATCTCGTCGGAGATGCCCTGGCGCGATGTCAGCAGGTCGTAGTCCCAGGTGGTGCTGACTGGGTTGTAGTCGCGCACCCACACTACCGTGGCGTCGGTGCGCGACGAGGCGAACTCCAGATCGTGAGTGGTGTAGACAAACATGCAGTCGGGGCGCATGGCCTCCACGATGTTCCACAGCGCCTGCATGACCGACGGATGGAGGAACATTTCGGGCGAGTCGACAAACACCGCCGCTCCCTTCGGGGCGTAGAGCACTGCTCCGAGATAGTATATTGCAGCTTTCTCGCCGTTGCTGAGTTTCAGAGCCGAGTAGCCGTCGGCGTTTTCCGAATCGGGCCGGCTGAAGAGGAAGCGTCCCGACTCGATGAGTATGTTGTTGTCGGGAAATATTTCCGACCAGGCTTTTATCAGGCGGTCGATGCGTGTGGGGGGGAGTGATGCGTCGGGGGCTGAAGCGCGTGTGATCTTGTAGGAGATGAGGTTGAGCATCTCGTCGTGCATCAGCAGCGCGAGCAGGCGGTCAAGCTCCGTGTCGGCCGCAGGCCGCAGTGAGGCGGGGCCGTAGGCGGCTTCGAAAAGGCGGTCGATGCCGGTGGGCGTGTCGGGGTGTCCGAACAGGGCGGTAAGCGCCGACATGGTGAATGTGCGCTCGCCGAGATCTTCGGCCAGCCGGGCTGTGAAGCGCGACTTCCCGGCTCCGTTGGCGCCTATGATGACGAGCTGGCGGGTGGAGGCGGGTATGCGTAGCGGATCGCCCTCGCGCCTTGGCGGCAGCGTGATCATGGCGGCGTCGGTAGTGTGGGCGTCGGTGTTCATATCAGCTGACCCGCCCCCTGACGGATTATTTTGGGTGAATGCGGATCAGTGAGGTCGACTACGGTGGTGAGATCGCCGCGTCGCGATCCGGCGTCGATGAGCATCGCTATCGGCGAGCGGTCGCCATAACTCACGGCCACTTCGTCGGGCTCGCCGAGCGGTGTGCCGTCGGTGTCTGTGGCGGTCATGGAGAGCAGCGGCGCGTCGATAGCCTCGGCGATGGCTCTGGCCACTGGCGAAGCGGGTATGCGTATGCCTACCGAACGGCGTCCCTTGAACACTTTCGGAAGCTCGGTCGATGCCGGAAGTATGAAGGTGAATGGGCCGGGCAGGTTGGCACGTAGTATGCGGAAGGCGGTGTTGTCGATGCGGGCGTATGCGGCCGCCTGCGACATGTCGTTGCATATCACCGAGAGGGTCTGCCGCCGCGGGTCGATCCCTTTGAGCCGGCACAGTTCGTCGATCGATGCCTGCCGGAGCGCGTGACAGCCTATGGCGTAGTTTACGTCGGTGGGATATGCGATGAGGCGTCCCTCGTCGAGCAGCGACGCCGCCCGTTCGATGACTTTGGTGTTGATGCTTGAATCGTAGACTCTTTCGATGATCATCGGCTTTGCGCTCCGTGGCCGGGATGTTGTCGGCTGTATGCGCCCTGACGGCAAATATAGAAAAAAAACCGATACTGCGTTACAAAATATTTGTTAAGAGCCGTGGCCGTGGTCGGTGAAGAGTGTCATGCATTAGTGTCACGGTAGTGTTTTTTGACGGAAACGGGCGGTGCGATGCGACAAATGCCGGGTGCGGCCGGGGTGTCGGGGCAGTAATTTTGCAGAAAAAACGATGACGGCTATGGAACAGACGATGACGGATATGCTGACAACAAGAATGGGATTGATCGCCGCGCTTGTAGCGGTCGATTACGTGTGCGTGCTTCTGGCCGTGCTGGCCGATCTGCGGAGCGGCATCCTTAAGGCGCGGCGCCAGGGGGTGAAACGTACTTCGAAGGGGCTGCGCCGGTCGGTCGAGAAGGCCGGACGCTACTACGTGATGCTGTTCGCCATGACGCTGATCGACGCCATGGTGTGCGGCGCGCTGCTGTTTGTCGCCGCGGCCGACGGTCCGTTGCTCCCGCCGTTGCCGGTGTTCTCCACTCTGGGCGCAGTGGGGCTGGCCATGATTGAGCTTAAGAGTATCTACGAGAACGCGCAGGACAAAAGCGATTATGACCGGATCATCGGTCAGCTGCGAAAGCTGCTCGACGACCCGGCCATAAAAGGGCGGCTTCTCGAAGCCATGGGGCTGAAGAAGCCTGAATGACGGCTATAGGGTGTTATTTCACCTGTATGAATTCGATTGTCGCAGGGGTTTCGGCAGGAGCCAGACCGGTGGAGTCGGGCACGAGATAATTCTTGCCGGCATTGCCGCCCTGACGGAGGGTGAATCCGTTGTCGGTGCGCTCGATCACGAAGGTGTGCCATTCGGCGTCGAACGGATTGGAGCTGTCGCTGACTGTGAATGCGCCGCGCTCGTTGACGTAGCGGCCGTCCTTGGCATTGACTATAGAGTAGCGTCCGGTGGCGGGATCGTAGGTGACGCGCCATATCTGACGGTCGGGGTTGACATCATCCTCGGCCGTCTGCCATATCGGCCGTCCTCCGGTGGAGCCTGCTTCGGGATTGCCGAGCCACTGTCCGTTGCAGCGCAGACGATAGCTACCGTTCTCGAGCGCGAGCTGCGGGAACACGTCGCTGCGGTGGCCGAACCGGTGACGGTATTCGTCGACCATGATGCTGACGCCTCGGCGCAGCAGCGGCTCGGCATAGAGCGATCCCACCATGGGATAGGCCACCTTGACCGATCCGGGGAAGTCGCGCGAGGCGATCTTCGATGCGCTGTCGGTCAGCGCGGCATAGTCGAGATAGCGGTCGACGAATGCCACACTGTCGGCCTTGAACAGAGCCGTGTACATCTCGGTGGCGAGAACTCCGCGGCTGCCGAGCATCCGGGCCGCTTCGATCCACGGGCGTATCTCCGAGAGCATAGAGTCGGCCGGAGAGGCTTCGAGAAGGGTGGCGGCTGCGTCGCGCAGTGATCCGAACTCAGTGGCAAAGGCTTCGGCTGCTTCGGGCAGATAAGCGCGGCTCATGGGTTGCTCGTAGGTGTCGATAAGTGTCTTGAGTTCGGGCGACTCGTTGAAGCGGCGCAGGCGATGGGTGTTCTGCCCCAGGTCGACGTTGTAGAGGCAGAACTTGCGGAACGCCTCCTCGCGGCCGGGCTGTAGTCGTTCGGTGGCCAGCAGCCATGACTGCTGAGGGTCGTAGGCCGACGGATTCCACAGAAAATCGGCATTGCTGAACAGGCTGAGTTTCGAGGCGTGGGCGTATTCCATGGGGTTGGCCGTAAAGCCGCTGACCATGGCTGTGGCCTCAGGCTCGTTGCCGGTGAACGGACCCATCAGCAGGTGGTTGATGCAGTAGTCGGTGACCGGATAGTTGAGCCAGATGAATGCCTTGCGGCCTATCTGCGGGTTGATCCACTCCATGTCGGCCACGTCGATCATGTCTACCACAGAATTGCCTGTCCACATCACTTCTATCGACGGATCCATCACCGAGATGTCGGCGAGATAGGAGGGCTGGAACGATCCTTTCCACGCCTTGTTGTAGAGCGACGGACACATAATGAACAGTTCTATGTCAGGGTGACGGTCGATGAAGTTGCGCTTCACGTAGTCCATATACTGTGCGTGGAGCTTGCCGTCGGCCTGTTTGCCGAACACATCGTCGAAGAATATCGAGAAATTGCGGAAACCGAGGTCATACATCTGCTCGAACTTGCGCACCGTGGCTTCGTTGTCGGCGTCGTTCCACTGATGGTCGCCGGCAGGATGTATGCCCCACACGAAGCGCACTTTGTGGCGCCGGGCCTCGTCGTTGAGGGCTTTCATGCGCGCTGCCTCTTCGGCCGGATACAGCTCGCGCCATTTCGCGCGGTGGTAGGGGTCGTCCTTGGGACCGTAGATATAGGTGTCGAGCTTGTTGCGTCCGTAGAATGCAAATTGGTCAATGCGGTCGTCGAAGCTCCATGCGTTGCCGTAGAACCCTTCGACCACGCCTCGGGAGGGTGTCGAAGGCCAGTCGGATATGTCGACGCTCATCACTTCGGGCTGCGAGGCCACCTGCAGGAATGTCTGCACACCATAGTAGGTGCCTGTCGGATCGTTGCCGGCGATGATCACTTCGTCGGGACGCACGCGAAGAAAATAGCCCTGCGGCTGACCGGGGATGCTGTCGGCCACGGCACGGACAGCCTTGTCGCCTCGCTGACCTATGGTCACCTTCACGCCTTTGCCTTTGGCAAACTGCGACAGAAGGGCGTCGACGGCGTCGCGGTCGGCCTTGTCGATCCCTTTGATGTCGATCGCTGAGGGGCGGTCGAAGGCTTTCTGTCCCCATGCGATGCGCTGCGGCGTGGGGGAGATGGATGTCTGCTGCGCTGTGGCGCCGGTTGCCACGCCGGCCATGAGTGTCAGGGCGAGAGCGGCTTTCAGGATGGTGTTATGTGTCATGTATGTCGGTGTAGTTGTTTTAGTAAAGAAGTGTGCCTGAGATGCACCAGTAGCTGTTGCTTGATCCGGCCGGTTTGCCCTGCGGTATTTTTACGGTGAGCTTATGCTTGCCGGCGGCAAGGTTGCCCAGATAGATGTACTCGGGGTTGGTCACCGTGCCCGGACACCAGTTGGAGCGGCTGAGGTCGGAGGAGCTGAGGCCGTTGGCGAAGTTGCCCGAGCAGGGATTGTTGTTTCGGTAAGTGCCGCAGTCGTCGCGCCAGGGTATGAATGTGATCACTTCGCGTCCGTCGAGTATGATGGTGTTGGTCTTCTTGTTGAACTCGTCGCCGCCTCCCCAGCCGCCGTGGCCGGTGGTGGTGTAGCAGAGCATGGCGTTCTCCACCGGATGGTCGAGGGTGAATTCCGTCTGCAGCGAGTCGTTGAGCATGAATATAGGGTAGGGCTGTCCGGCCTGTTCGAGATAGTTGACGGTGTTGAACAGGGGCATGGCCGTGAATTTGCGGTCACCGCCGCCGGGGTAATATTTCAGATCGAGCGATAGTATGTGGCCGCGGCCGTCCCAGTTGCCGATGTAGGCTCCGATCCACTGTTCGCCGCTGAGATGCGATGCCAGATCGGAGATTTCAGTCTTGTAGAGTACGGAGTCGACCCATTCCTGGCCGGGTACGACGTTTTTGTTGAAGGCTCTGACGCCGAATCCGGTGAAAAATCTCATCAGTTCGAGAGGAGCGTCGTAGCCGTCGGTCGAAACGAGTCCGTGGTAGGCTGTGCTGTCGCTGACGAAAGCCGGCACCGACTTGAGGTTGCGGATGGCGTCGACAAACGACTGTTTCTTGCCGGTCGGAATCACGAATATTGATCCGGTGCGGTCGTAGGCGTCGCCCTCGGAATATTGCACCACTTCGGCGAATATCGAGCGGTCGGCTGCGGCGGCTGAGTCGGGAAGGGTGACTTTCCTGATGACTATCGTGCCTCCTCCGACGTTGTAGACCTCGCCGTCGTTGAGTGCGTCGGGGATGGCCGCGCCGGAGAAGTTGATGCGGGCGTGGTCGAAGACGGGCACGGTGATCACGCCGCTCTGGTTGATGGCATAGAGATATTCCGGATCGGAGAGCCGTTCGCCCCACTGGGCGGGAAAGAGGCTGCCGTCGGGGCGGAATGCCTTGATGTCGACGGCTTCCTGCACCGATTCGCCGTTGCGGGTCACTTTCAGGACGAGTCCGGAGGGAACGCCTACGCCGGGCTGCGGTGTGCCTTCAAAGGGGAGGGCGTCGGTGTAGCAGATGTCGATGGTGTTGGAATTGATGCTTGTGCGGGCCACGGTGCAGTCGAGGCCGAGCACTTTTTCGCGGCCTATCACACGCATGGCGCTGTCGGATGCGAAATCTCTCGCCGACGAAATCTCACGGCCTCCCGGGAGCTGGGCCACTTTATACCACTGCCTGGTGGCGTAGTCGATGTAGGTATTCTGCACGGGTGCGTCGCCGCGACGTCCGCGGCCGTTGTCGGCAGTCGAGATCCTGACCTGCTCGCCGCTGATGCTGACGATGGTGGCCCCGGGATATGTGCGTCCTTTGTACGACGACTCATAGGTGACCTCTATGGCTTTGGCGCCACGAAGCTTCTTGACATAGTTGACCGCTGCTTCCGTAGGGAAAGTGGCGATGACGGCCATTATGAGCGCCATCATTCCTGCTGCTGATCTTTTCATGGTTGGGTTGATGTGAAATTTGTTGTTATTGCCTATGCAAAGTTAGGCATAAAAAAGCAAAAGTCAATGAGCGGTTGTCGTTGAGTGGCATATAATGGCTGATCCGTCCCGGAGCGCGTGTACGGCTCCGGGGCGGATCGGTCGGTTATAGTAATCAATCAGTTATGGACTGTGGCTGTCGTGGCGGCAAGGGCTTCGAGAAGCTGGTCGGGCGTGATGCCGAGCAGACGCATCTCTTCGGCCAGAGCGGGCACGGTCGACGAGAAGAAGTCTTCGCGGCGTGTGGCGGCTATGCGTTGCGGGGCGTCGTCGGTGAGATAGAATCCCATGCCGCGCCGCGGGGCGATGATGCCGTGCGACTGCAGAAACTCGAAGGCTTTGAGCACGGTGTGGGTGTTGACGGTCATCATCACCGCAAGCTCGCGCACCGAGGGAATGCGGCTGCCCGGAGGCCATTCGCCGGCGAGGATGCGCGCGAAGCAGTAGTCGGCTATCTGCCGGTATATGGGTCGTTCGGTCTTGAATTCCATTATAGACTGGTTGGGTGTGACTTCTGTGTGCCTGTGTGGTGGAGAGGGGGTTGATTCAGAGATTGTCTAAATTTATATAATACGGATTTTGAGAAGGATTGTCAGATGGATTTTTGTCTGTGATGAGGGAGTGTAGCCGTAGCTACATGACCGAGGAACAAACAAAAAGACGCTGGAAAGACTCTCAAAAGCAAAGTGATATGAATTTTAGACAATCTCTCATAGCTGCCGGTCGCGTATTTTTCTTACGGCGAGTATTATCAACACGGCCGTGACGATGATGGTCATGGCTACATACCACCACATGACAGGCATGATGATGTCGAACATGAGGCGTGTTATCTCCTCCTGTTGGGGCACGGCGTGGTCGATTCTGCTTATGAACTCATGCTTGAAGCCGAGCACTGTCACTATGGCCATGATGCCTGCGGTCAGAGAGCTGGCTATCAGACTGACTACTGTCCATACGATGGGCATGAGCACCCGGTGGCGGCGGTAGCTGACCACCGACAGCAGGCAGACAGCCGTGGGGAGAAGCGCGCTCGCATACTGCAGGATGGAAATGGGTGGCGTGAGCAGCTGTCGCGTAGGGTTCAGGTTGCACAGGCTGGCTCCGTCTACGAAAATACGTGCGAAGAGCGTGGCGAGGAGAGCCGCCGCAAGTATCGCTGCGGGGAGGACTACGAAGGTGTAGAGTGTCATCATGGCCGCTTTCTCGTTTTTCGTGGCGGGAAACATCACTTCGGCCATAGGGCTGGATCCGATCGCGAACACGAGCGGACCGAGATACATGGCCATGGAGATTATCGATATGAATATCGATCCGAAGAAAATTCCGGCGGCCGTGGTGGATATGATCATGGCGGCGGCGAAGATGACGAATGCTCCTGCGGTGTAGATGGCCAGATGCTGCTTTATGGCCGGAAACATGCGGCTGTAGGCTATGGCGCGGCCTATGCTGAAGGTGTTGTCAGGTGTCTGGTTCATAGCTGCTGTTGTCTGTGGCTGTTGATAAGTGAGGTTATGATGTCGGCGCGGTCACTCTGGAGCGCCATGTAGAGGAGGTTGTAGTCGATGTCGGTCTCGGTGTCGGCGCCGGCTGCGGTGATGGAGCGGAACAGTCCGGCCGACTGATGGGCGAATATCGCTTCGACGGGAGGTATCATGCCGGCGGTGAACGCCACTGCCGAGAGTATGTCGGTCAGAGTCGCGGCGAGCTGCAGACGGTTGCGGCGCAGGGCTATGACACCGTCGAAAATGTTGTGGAAGTCGTGGGTGACGTGGGTCGACACGATGATGGTGCGGTCGTCGCCGGCGGCCTCGGCGAGCATCCGGCCGAGTGTCTCTTTCGATCCTATGTCGAGTCCGTTGGCCGGTTCGTCGAGCAGCAGCACCTGTGTGCGGAGTGCGAGTGCGACGGCGATAAGGGATTTGCGTCGGTTGCCGAGCGACAGACGGTCGAGGCGTTCGCGGCCGGTGAGGCCGAAGCATGCGAGGTAGTCGGCAAGGAGTCCGGCGTCAAATCCGGCGTAGGCTTTGGCAGCCGTGTGCGCGAATGCGAGGGCTGTTCCGCCGGGCAGTGTCATGTCGTCGCCGAGAAAGAATATCTTTTCGAGCAGTGCGGGTTGCCTCAGGCGCGGCGACATGCCGTCGATTTCTACGCTTCCGGCCGTGGGGTATAGAAGTCCGGCTATGATATGGAGCAGCGTGGTCTTTCCGGTTCCGTTTTCGCCCAGAAGCAGGTGTATGCCGGGCGAGATGGCCGCCGTGATGTCCGACAGGGCTTCCGGGCCTTTCGGATAGCGGTAGCAGAGGTTGTTGAACGTGATCATGATGCTATGATATGTGTGGGGGTTTTCTTGGAAGTCGGTCAGTTGCGGCGCGGTATCAGCCCGGTTGAAACGGTGATCATGCAGGCTGCCGGAACCGCTCCGAGCAGCAGCTCTATCCAGCTGAGCGCGGTGTCGGCAGCCGGGCTGCCTTCGGCGGCTGCTCCGGGTATTATCGACGCCGCTATGCCGCGGAGATCTCCGGCCAGGTATGCGTCGGTAAATGTAGCGTCGGGGGTGGTGTCATGCTCGGCATTGCGTGTGGCCGAGGTGATTATTTCATTGGCGGTTTCGGCGATGTCGGTGGTGGAGGAGTGTGTGAAGCTGTGTGTGGCCGCAAGCGCTATGCCTGCGGCGAATACTACCAAAGCAGTGAGAATGAGAGTCTTTTTCATCGTCGGTGGTGTAATGATTTACTGTTGTACGCATCTACAACACCGCAAAGGTAAGAAGATTCTTTTAATCTCCAAAATAATCTTCCAAAAAATCTGATAGAACCAATAAGGAGCTAAGAGATTGTCAAAATTTATATAATACGGATTTTGAGAAGGATTGTCAGATGGATTTTTGTTTGTGATGAGGGAGTGTAGCCGTAGCTACATTACCGGGGAGCAAACAAAAAGACGCTGGAACGACTCTCAAAAGCAAAGTGATATAAATTTTGGACAATCTCTAATATTTGCCCCAGCCGGAGCGGTCGAGGGCGCGGTAGCTGACGGCTTCGCGCATGTGCTCGGGGAGTATGTCGGGCGATCCGGCAAGGTCGGCTATGGTGCGCGACACTTTCAGTATGCGGTCGTAGGCGCGCGCCGACATGTTGAGGCGTATCATGGTGTCGCGCAATATTTTCATCGCTTCGGGCGTGGGGCGCACATGTGTCGACAGCAGGCGTGAGGTCATCTGTGCGTTGCAGTGCACTCCCTTGCAGTCGCTGAATCTCTCTTCCTGCACCTTGCGCGCGCTGACCACGCGCTGGCGTATGGTCTCGCTCGATTCTCCCGGACGGCCGCTCTGCATCTCGTCGAAGTCCACCGGAAGTATCTCCACCTGTATGTCGATGCGGTCGAGCAGCGGGCCTGAGATGCGGTTGAGGTAGCGGTCGACGGCTCCGGGCTGGCACAGACACTGGCGGGTTGGATGGTTGTAGTAGCCGCAGGGACAGGGGTTCATGCTCGCCACGAGCATGAATCCGGCGGGGTATTCGATGGAATAGCGGGCGCGCGAAATGCTGATGGTGCGGTCTTCAAGGGGTTGGCGCATCACTTCGAGCACCGAGCGCGAGAATTCGGGAAATTCGTCGAGAAACAATACGCCGTTGTGGGCCAGGGATATTTCGCCGGGCATTGGATTGGCTCCCCCGCCGACGAGCGCCACGGGCGATATGGTGTGGTGGGGCGAGCGGAACGGACGTGTGGTGAGCAGGCGTGAGCCCGATTTCAGTTTGCCGGCCACTGAGTGGATCTTGGTGGTTTCGAGGGCTTCCTGTAGCGTCAGCGGAGGCAGAATGGATGGCAGTCGCTTTGCCATCATGGATTTGCCCGATCCGGGAGGGCCTACGAGAAGTATGTTGTGGCCTCCGGCGCACGCTACCTCGAAGGCGCGCTTCACCTGTTCCTGGCCTTTGACTTCGGCGAAATCATAGTCGAACACCGACGATTCGGCGGCAAATTCGGCGCGGGTGTCTACCTGTGTCGGAGCGAGGGGAACCGTGCCGCAAAGCAGGTCGATCACCTGCCGCAGGCTGTCGGCGCCGTAGACGTCGAGATTGTTGACCACGGCGGCTTCCGTGGCATTGTCGTGCGGCACGATCATGCCTCTGAATCCGAGCGAGCGGGCTTTTATGGCCATGGGCAGCACACCTTTGATGGGGAGCAGCGATCCGTCGAGCGACAGTTCGCCCATGATCATCATCCCTTCGAGGCTCTCCGGCGGGATCTTGCCGTCAGCGGCAAGGGCGCCGATGGCTATGGGCAGATCGTAGGCGGCCCCCTCTTTGCGCACGTCGGCCGGACTGAGATTGATGGTCACTTTGCGTCGCGGCCACCCTGTGCCGCTCTGAGTCATGGCGGCCTGCACGCGCTGATAGCTCTCTTTGACGGCTGTGTCGGGCAGGCCGACCATGCAGAAGGAGAATCCTTGTTCAACGACTGTTTCGATGGTGACGACTATGGCGTCGATGCCTTGCACGGCGGCTCCGTAGGTCTTGACAAGCATATCGTGGAGGAGAAATAAATAGTGTGGTGGGGAGGGAGTGGGATTGGGAAGGGGCTATTTATGGCGGAGTATGCGGTCGGCGGCTGTGATGGCGGCTGTGGCGCTGCTTCCGCGATAGATCTGTGTGCCGGTGGAGTCGGCTACGATGAAGAACGGCACTCTCGGCACTGCAAGCCGACGCATCGACGGCGATGCTATCGCGGCCGGAGCCCAGGCCTGAATCCACGATGCGGAGTCGCGGGCGGTCAGTCGTTTCCATTCGGCCGAGTCGGGCGCGAGTGTCACCTCGACGGCTTTGAAACGGCGGCGCGGCAGGCTGTCGGCGAGCTGACGCAGGGCCGCAGTGACGGAGTCGCGTTGGCGGGGCATTGCCGAGGTGAAGGCGATGATGCTTGCCGACTGGTTGTAGGGCGCATAATAGACGGTGGTGTCGCGGCGGTCGTAGAGGGTCATGTTGGGCACTTTGCCGCGCGCTTCGCTCGATATCTGGGTGGCGAGCACTTCGCTGAAGTTGTGCATGACCTCCTGCGGGCGTGCTTCGGGATCGATGCGTGCTATGAGCGAATCGGCTTCGGCCTCATGGCCGGGAGTGCGGAAGGCGGTGACCATGATGGCTGCGGCGCAGAGTTCTGTGGAGTTGCTTCCGACGAATTCGGTCACAAGACGGTTGACCTCGGCGTCGCTGCCCGATGTGAGAGCCTGTCGGTTTCCGGTCACGAACCGCCACAGTTTCTCGCTCTGACTGTTGCCCGAAAGGCTTTCGAGTCCGGTCATGGCGCTGTCGACGGTGAGCTTGATTTTGTCGCCGTTGTCAACGATGAGCGAGGCTGCGGGCGCCCCTCCCGATATGGTGAGCAGGGCGAGGGTGGGACGTGTCGACGAGCCTTTGATCGTGAACCGGCCATCTTTGGCTACAGCCGATGTGCGCCGTATGCCGCCGTCGGCATAATATGTCAGCTCAATGTTGGCTGTCGCGCCGTCGGGAAGCCGGCCCTCGACTGTGAAATGGTCGGGGCTGCTGCAGCTCCACAGGAGCAGCGGCCATAGCATGGCGGCGGCGATTCGGATACGTATCGGCATCAGTAGGCGGGCATGTTGGCGAGGTTCCACAGATTGAGATAGGCGGCGCGTGTGATGTCGACAGTCTTGTCCCAGTTGATCCGGTCGGTGTGGTCCGATGGCATGTGGTAGTCGGGATGTCCGTCGGTGTGGTACCATATTACAGGCACGTCGCGCTTGGCAAACGATCCGTTGTCGCCACCGCCTATGGGGCGATCCCACGGGCGGTAGTTGGGCTTCAGCCGTAGTCCGCGCTCAGTTATGTCGTTGCGGAGCCACTGTTCGAATGCCGGATGTGCCTCGGTGTAGAAATAGACCACATGCTCGGGGTTGGATTCGTCGTTGTTGCGGCCTATCATGTCGAAGTTGAGATAGCCTTTGATCTTTGACGGTTCGGGCCACTGCAGCATGAAGTGTTCGGAGCCGAGCAGACCCTTCTCCTCTCCGTCCCATAGGGCGAAGATCACTGTGCGCTCGGGCTGCACTCCGCTTTCGACGAATGCGCGTGCGATCTGCAGCACGGCTGCCACTCCCGATGCGTTGTCGTCGGCGCCGTTGTAGATCTGGTCGCCGTCGAGCAGCGGGTCTGTCCCGAGGTGGTCGAAGTGGGCGCCGATGATCACGTATTCGTCGGGATTCTTGCCTGTGATGCGTCCCATGATGTTGGTGAGCGGAAGTTTCTGATGCACCTCCTGCTCCAGGCGTGCTATCGAGTCGGGATGTACGGTGTAGCGTCCTTTTTTCTGCCGTTCGCGACGGTAGGCGGCAAACGGCTGGCGGTAGGTCTTGCCGTCCCACGGTTCAAGGCCTGTGGCGCGCAGGCAGGCTTCTGCGTAGTTGGCGGCGATGCGTCCCGAGGGGTATCCGGCTTCGCGTCCCTGAAGTTCGTCGGATGCCAGAAAGCCTATGTGTGCTTCGGCTGTTTGGCGGTTGATGGTCAGATAGCCGCGTTCTTTTCCTTCGGCGGTGTTGTTGTCGGCGGCGCCGGCGGTGATGTAAGTAGCCGCCGACAGTGCTATGGCTGCAATGATATGGTTTATGCGTTTCATCAGGGATGTATGTTTGTTTCCGGTTGTTTTTCGGCGGCATGCTTTGTCGATCGGTCGAAAGCGATCATTTTCAATGCTGTCAGAGCCGCTTCTGCGCCCTTGTTCCCGGCCGGGCCGCCTATGCGGTCGATGGCCTGCTGCTCGGTGTCGACGGTGAGCACACCGAATATCACAGGTGTTTTGCCCTGCAGGTTTATGTCGGTGACGCCTTGTGTGACCGACTGGCACACGTAGTCGAAGTGGGGGGTGTCGCCGCGAAGCACGCAGCCAAACACTATGACGGCGTCGTAGCCGCAGCCGGCAAGCCGGGCGGCGGCATATGTCAGCTCCACTGCTCCGGGCACGTCGAAGAGTCCGATGCGGTCATCGGTGAGTCCGTGTGACAGCAGTGTGGCCACGGCTTCGTCGCGCAGGCGCGATGTTATGTGGGTGTTCCATTCGGCTGTGACTATGGCCACTCGTGCGTCGGTTGTGGCGGCAGCGTCGGTCTGGGGTGAATATGTCGACATGTTTCGTTGTTTTTTGTTGCAGTGTTGTTATTGACGGATGCCGGTCGGATCTCAGCGGGGGAACAGTTTGTGCCACAGTCCGAGTATGTCAAGGCGGCGGGTGTTGGCGTTGAGCAGCACTTCCACTATGCGCCGGTGCTCTTCATCGGCGCCGAGGCGTGTGGCCTTGTGGAGCATGGTGTTGAGCAGATGCACTCCTTTCTCGCGCTGCCCCTTGATGTACAGAAGGCTTTCGCCAAGGTCGATCGACAGTGTGAGCTGGCGCAGTGTCATCTCCGGCTCAATGCCCACAAGATATTTTAGAGCCCGGGTGTAATATTGCACAGCCTGGCGGTGTTTGTCCATGCGTGCGAGAGTGCGGCCCTCCTCGGCGAGCGAGTCGACGAGCCGGTCGGTGGCGTCGGGCGCTTTGGCTGCTACCAGAGCCATGTATGTTTCCACTGCGGCCTGTGTGCGAGCCAGCAGATTGGCCTGTTTGAGGCGTGAGTGCATCACTTGTGTGACCGAAGCCTGTGCCATGACCAGAGCCGATGCGTAGCGGTCGGGTTCGGTGCGTGCCAGACGTTCGAGTATTTTCATCGATTTCTCCACTTCGCGTTCGGCCTGCCTGTACTCTCCGCGTGCGGAGTGGAGCAGTGCCACGTCGTGGAGCAGCGCGGCCAGCATGCTCAGGAAAGCCTCGTCGCGCCGCTTCGGATTGGCGGCGAGCATATTGAGGGCGTCGGCAGCGGTCTGCATCGCCTCTGCATGACGGTTCTGCGACAAGTGGAGCGCTGTGAGTACCTGCTTTATGGCCGTGCGTTTGTCGGCTATGTCGGGGTTGTCGGCGTCGGGCGCGATGGCCATGACGGCATCAATGGCAGTCAGCGCGTCGGTGGCATGTGGTGCATTGCCGGCGATGATGGCGTCGGAGGCATAGCGCCTCATCTCGTCGTGGGCGGTGTCAAAACGGGCGTCGCGCAGATGTTCGGCGGCTTCCTCCACGGTAGCGGCTTCCACTATCCGGCGTCCGGCATCGGTGGAGTCGCCGGGCAGAAATCCGGGTGAGAGTGATGTGTTGTCGTTTTTCACTTGCGGGATGATATGAAGTCGGCTGCTTGCGATGCGAGCATACGGAGCAGTCCCGACGGCAGGCTGTCGGCATTGTCGTGGGTTATGCCCAGCTGGATCAGTGCGTCGGTCAGTGCGGCAAGCGCAATGGCGTTGACCTGAAGAGGCTCTTTGTCGGATGTGAAAGGGGTCGTGACAGTGTCTTTGCCGTGATAGATGCTTATCGTTCCGTTGTTGTCGTCGACGTTGGCCATCAGGCGTGTGTAGAAACTGATATGATCGCGGTAGCTCGATTCGGGGGTGGCGTCGGCGCCGAATATGTTGGCGAAGTCGCCGCTGCGTGTCACCACCATGTCGGCAAATTGCAGGTTTTCGAGTATGAAAGGCATCACTTTGGTGATGCTCGGCTCCAGTTTGCTCAGGAATCCGGGGAGGTAGATGATTGTGGCTTTGCGTTCGGCGGCGTTTGTCAGGAAGTCGGTCAGATTCGGGCGTATGCGCTTGTCGAGCGCGAAGTAAGACCCGAAGATTACGATATCGTCGGCGTCGACGCGCGGCCAGATGAAGTCAAAACCTTCGGCGGCGTGGCTGCGCATGGCCACAGTGGCCTCGTCGCGGTTCTCGAAAAGGAAGTAGGCCGGTGTGACTCCGGCTGTGTAGCGGTCGATGGAGCGTGTCGATACGTTATGTCGGGCGAGAAATCCGGTGATGATGTCGCCGGTGAGGTCGCGCGAGGCTTCTCCGGCGAATTCCACCGTGTGGCCGCAGTCGCCGAGTATGGCGGCGGCGTTGAGCAGCCGTCCGCCCGGATGGGCTGTGAGGCTGAATGTGTCGGATGCGGTGTCGGCAGGGAAAACTATGTCGAGTGAGCATTCGCCTGCCACTATGATCTTTCTCAAAGTAAAGCGTGGATTAGGAGTTAAAGGAAGGTGATCAGCCTGTAGGCGTCACTGGCGGCTCTTGTGGCCGAGATAGCCTCCGTGGTGGCGTTTGGCATATTCGGCTTTGGTGAATCCGGTGGCTTTCATGACGTTGACCACCAGTATGTCGCCGATGACGGTCATGAGTGTGGTGGAGGTAGTCGGGGTCAGTCCGAGCGGGCACACTTCGGGGGCGCCGCCGGTGAAGAGTGTGGCGTCGGCGCGCGATGCCAGTTCGCTCTGGGCATTGCCGGTGATCACTATCGACGGTATGCCGGGATAAAGTTCGTCGGCCAGGCTGAGGAGCTCTACTATCTCGCGGGTGCGCCCCGAATTGCTCACGAGGAGCATCACGTCGTCGGGCTGCAGCACGCCGAGATCACCGTGCTGGGCTTCGCTTGGATGGAGATTGACCGCCGGAATGCCGGTGGAGCAGAATGTAGTGGCTATATTCATGGCGATCTGTCCGGCTTTGCCCATGCCTGATGTGACGAGCTTGCCTCCACGCTGCTTCACATGGTCTACGATCAGACTGACGGCCTTGTCGAAGTCGGAGGTGTAGGGTATCGAGGCCACGGCTTTGCTTTCGGCTTCGAGGATGTCGGCCATGATGGCCTTTATGTCGATTGCGTTATCGGTCATGATGGGGTTGTTTTCTGCAAAATTAATGCAAAGCGCCGTAATCTGCAAATCAAATATGGCGGTGCGTGACCGGCCGACGATCGGTCGTCGGGTCGAGTGTCGGATCAGAGTTTCCTCTGCTCGTATTGTTCTACGGCCTTGACCCATTCGCGGTCGAGCGCCTGTCCTTTGGCTGTGGCTGGGTCGAATCCGGCCATGACGGTGTGTCCGACGCATTTGGTCTGTCCGGTGACGCCGTTCACGATGCGTTGCTCCATCTTGAAGCTGTGGGTGCTTACGGATGTGACCTGTGTCCACACCTCGAGCGATTCGTTGAAGTAGCTCGGTGAGTAGAAGTCGCAGCCTATGTGCACCACCACGGCCTTGAGACTGCGCCAGTCCATGCCTACGGTGGAGAAGTAGTTGACCTTGGCCAGGTCCATGAAGCTGAGGTAGACGTTGTTGTTGAGGTGTCCGAGCATGTCGATGTCGGTAAACCGCATCTGCACGGGCAGCACGTGGTGGAACGGGAATTGTGCCTCCGGCACCTTAGGGTTGTCGGACTGCAGCAGTGTGCCTTCTTGCATTTTCAATGAATTATTATTGAAGTTATAACGTTTCGGCCCACCCGTCGGTTGATCTGCTCCACGAGTGTGGTCTTGTGGAATCCGAGTTCGTTTTTAAGCGACGCCGAAGTGATATAGACATGCATGACGCCGTGATCCACGTAGCGGTGGGTGGTATAGCGGTTCACGCCCTGTCCCACCACCTCGGGCCATACGAAGCATGCCCGCTGCTCGGCATAGGTGTCGGCGTGGCCGCTCTGCTCCACGAGCTTGCTGAATATCTGGGAAAAGAGCTGCGGGTCGGTGCGTTTCATCGTTCGGGAGTGAATATGCCGTCGCTCACCGTCCACATCCTGAAGTCGCCGGCCATGTGGCTGACGATTTCGTCGAGATGCTTGCGGTTGGTGTCGGTGATGAATATCTGTCCGAAGTCGCGGCTCGCCACGAGCTGTATGATGCGCTCCACCCGACGTGAGTCGAGTTTGTCGAATATGTCGTCAAGCAGCAGCAGCGGGCGCATCCCTGTGGCTTCGCGCAGGAATTCGTATTGTGCCAGACGCAGGGCGGTGGTGAAGGTCTTGGTCTGTCCCTGCGATGCGGTGCGGCGCAGGGGCATGTCGGCGAGTGTCATCACTATGTCGTCGCGGTGGGGCCCGACGGTGGTGTGGCGCATGGCTTCGTCGCGCCGCCGTGCTCTCGCCAGCGCGTCGGCAAGCCCGGCGGCTATGCCGTCGGGCGATGCCGTGCTGTCGTCGTAGGCGAGGTCGACCTTCTCCTCTTCGCCGGCTATGGCGGCGTAGAAGGCGCCGAATCGTGTGCGGAGTTTGTCGATCCACTCTTTGCGTGCGCCGGTGATGACGCCGGCGGCCATCTCCATCTGCAGCTCGACGGCTTCGTAGAGGGCGCTGTCGGACGATGCGTCGCGCAGCATGCGGTTGCGCTGCGTGAGTGCGGTGGCATATCGCATCAGCGCGTCGAGGTAGCGGTGGTTTTCCTGCGATATGACCATATCCATCCACCGGCGTCGTTCTTCAGCGGCTCCGCGCGCCAGATCGGTGTCGGAGGGCGCGGTCATCACTATCGGAAACGACCCGATATGGTCGGCCAGGCGGGTGTATTCCTTGCCTGCGCGCTTGAGACTCTTGCGGCGTCCGCGCTGCATGCCCAGCTGCAGTTCCTCGTCGGCGCCCCGACGCCGGTATATGCCTCTGGCCATGGCGAAGTCCTCTCCGCGACGTATCACCATTGTGTCGGCCACGCCGGTAAAACTCCGGCAGAAGCTCAGATAATGTATGGCGTCGAGCAGATTGCTCTTGCCCATGCCGTTGTCGCCGAGGAAACAGTTGATTTTAGGCGAGAAGTCGAGCGACGCCTCGCCTATGTTCTTGAAGTTGGTGAGTGTGAGCGACCGAAGCTCCATATATCCGTTGCTGTCGCTTACTTCTGTTCGGCGGCTTCAGCTGCCGGACGCTCGAAGCCGTCCTTGGTGGCGCGCTCGCTCATGCGTTTGATGCGCTTGGCTGTTTCGGGGTGGGAGCTGAACATCTTCTGCACGTAGTTGCTCTTGCTTCCGGCCTCGCCTTCCATTTTCTGGAATTTTTCGAATGCCATCACCATGCCCCAGGGGTTCTTGCCGTTGGCCACGAGGAATTCATAACCTGCGTCGTCGGCTTCGTTCTCCTGTTTCTGCGAGTATTTTGCGTTGATGAGTCCTTCGCCGAGCGATCCGAGCTGCGAGTCGGTCAGTGCGGCGGCTTTCGACGAAGTGGATCCTACGGCGTCCTTTGCGGCGCCGGTGAGAAGCTGTGTCTTGAAGGCGTTCTTGGAGTGGCGGCGTGTGACGTGGCCGATTTCGTGGCCGATAATGCCGAGAAGCTCGTCGTCGCTCATTATGTCCATCAGCGACGAGAATACGCGCACGCTGCCGTCGGGACATGCGAAGGCGTTTACGTCGATCACATCGTAGACCTTGAAGTTCAGGGGTATGCCGTCGGCGTCCTTGAGCCCTTCGGTGAGGCGGCGCAGGCGCTTGGTGTACTCGTTGTTTTCGTCGGGCACCGGGTTGTTCTTGTCCATCCAGTCGACAGATTCCTTGACGTAGGCGGCCATCTGCTCGTCGGTGAGTGTCACTGCCTGGGCGGCTTTGCTGGCGGCTCCGACAGCTTTCTTGAGATTGAACTGTGCTGAAGCGGGCATAGCTGCCGCGATCATGATAATGAGAGAGATTGCTTTGATTGACAGATTCTTGAACATGTCAGTTTGTTTGGTTATAAAATACGGTTCTTGCAGCCATTCATTATGGCCGCTGCAAAATTACTCAACTTCGCCCAATCATCCAAGATCCAATTGTTAAGAGTCAGGGATGACGCGGCTGTATATTCTCGATGCAGGGCTGTCAAGGCTCGAGAATCATGCGTATCTCGGCGTTGTCATCATCGCCGTAACGGTGGAATGTCGCTGTGGTGAGTTCCACATCGGGCTTCATCTGACGTGCTTCAGGATGATCGGCGGGAAGCATGTTCTGGATGGAGTTGGAGATAGAGCCTGTCAAACCGGTATGTGTCAGTCTGAACGGCGTTGTTTCCATGAAGGTGTTCGGAGCCTGCGAACTGGCTACTCCGATTACTTTTGCGCCAAGCTGACGCAGATAGTGGGCCGTGTGATAGGCGGCGCTGAATGTCACTCCGTCGGTGATGACATAGACTTCGGCGGGGAGGTAAAGCGGCTCTCCTTTCTGCCTGACAAGCATATCGGTGCGCGATGTCATAAGTCCGGAGAGGTATTTTTCGAGTTCCTCCGGGCTGAGCTCTTTCTTAGGTTCGCTGTTCTTCCCCCAGATGGTATAATCGTTGTATGTGAAGTCGCAGTTGTATTGTTTGTTGAAATCTTCGAGGGAGCTGTTGATTTTCTTGAAGTAGAGTGGCGAGAGCTTCCGGTAGAACTGCTGGCTGTAGTCCTGGGTGGCCACTTTGTTGCCATAGAGCTGATAGAGCATCGCGTAGACTATAGGAGTCCATCCGCCGCCGTTATTCCGAAGGTCGATGAACAGCTTGTCGGATTTACGCTTTTTCATCTCTTTGAGCAGTTTGCCGAATTCCTCGGCAAGCACCGGTATCTGTCGGAAAGCTTCTTCTATGGTGGCGGGACGCTTTTGGCCTGTGCTGGAAAGGTAGTTCCAGAGCTGCGATTCGTAATCCCAGCCGTTGCTTTTCATGTAGTCGAAGCAGTCGCGTGAATATGTGGTGTTGAATCTGAAATATGCGCTCTTGCCCTTGTCGTCGATGAAGCAGTATTCCATGTTGCCTTTAGGTAGCTTGTATTTCGACTTGATTCTGGCATAACTCTTATAGCTGAACCGGTCGGTAGAGGGGATGAGCGGAAGCCGTATGCCGTGCTCGTGTCCCGACTTGTCTTTGAGCGTGAAGTCGACGGAATCGCCTTCAAATCCCTCGATTGTCTGACTCAGGAAATTCTCGCTGCCTATGTTCCAGCAGAGATGCTTCATGATTCCCGACCGGTTTTCCGTGATGGCCACACTGCCGGTGCGTATTATGAGCGTGTCGAGTGGGATGTTGTTGACAGCCGTGATTGTATAGCCGAGGCACTCTTTGAGCGAATCGGGGATAAGGGCTACGGCAAGTCCGTCGGAGAGCTGTTTCAGATATATGGGAGCGTAGCGGTTCTTGCCTTTCGGCTTCATCTGGCTGATGCCGGTGTGTCCGTCGCCGAGCGGCAGAAGAAACTGTGTAATCCGTCGGGCAAGCTCATTGCTGTCGGTTACAGAGTCAGTCCATATGCTTTCGGTGAAGTTGCGTGCCGTGGCATAAAAATAAGGACGTCCCCCGTAGGGTGTATAGGGGTCGGGATGCGTTTCTTCAAGATATCGGATAAATTCGCGGAAGTCGGCATGTATGGAGTCTACGGGAAGTGCAGTCCCCTTGGCAGTGCCGGCGGTGAATACTGCCAGCGTTATCAGGAAGGCTGTAAATGGTTTTTTCATAAATGCTGTTGATTTTGACGGTTTTGCAAATATAGCTGTTTTTTTTGTTTTATTCGTCTTCAAACAAAAATCACTCGAACAAAACTCAAAAAATCACTCGCAGCTAATTTTTGCGAGTTACTTATGGGAATTGTTCAGGGCCGGCTGACACTGACCGCGGGGGGCGAAGAGGAATATTTCGGTGGGGAAATGGTCGGAATATCCTTCGAGGAAGCGGCCGCCGGCGTATGTGCGCCAGGGCATTCCGTCGTAGCGTCCGCCATGCTGCTTTATGAAGTCGAGATCCATGATGCGCGCGCCGGTATAGATGAGCGATGAGGCTCCGTTGTCGGGCAGTAGTGTGCCGCCCACGAGTATCTGGTCAAAGAGATTCCACTGTCCGCGGTAGGTGAGTGTGCCGCGTCCGGAGGCGTGGATTTTCATCCAGGGGTTGAGAAATGCGTGCGGAGCCACGTCGTAGGGATCCTCGCGTCCGCCGAGCACTCTGGTGCATGATGCGTCGGCCGGGTCGTCATTGAGGTCGCCCATCACGATTATGGCGCGTTCCGGATCGCACGCCCAGAGTGAGTCGGCGATATGCCGGGTGAGTTCTGCTGCAGCTATGCGCATCGGTTCCGACAGCTCCTGTCCGCCGAGGCGCGATGGCCAGTGGTTGACGATGACGCTGAGTGTGTCGCGGCCAAGCAGGCCGGTGACGCACAGCTGGTCGCGTGTGCGGAATTCGGGGTTGTCGGGTATATAAAGGAAATGTGGTTCGTAGGATATGAGAGTGAACAGTGTGGAGTCATAGAGCAGCGCCACGTCGATGCCGCGTAGATCGGGTGAGTCGTGATGGACGTAGCCGAGCCGCCGGCTGCGCAGTGGTTCTGCCTCGACAAGATCGCGGACCACCGACTCGTTCTCGACCTCGGCTATGCCTACGATGGCCGGGCCGCCGGGCGTCGATTCGGTGACGAGGTTGGCTATCGCGTTGGCGAGATTGTTGATTTTGAGGCGGTATTTCGCCGAATCCCACTGGCGGGCACCCTGCGGCGAGAACTCAAGATCGAATTTACCGTTGTTGTTGATGGTGTCGAACAGGTTTTCGAGATTGTAGAACGCTACGCCGTAGACTGTGCCCCCGGAGGGCTTGTCGGCCCGGGCAGCCGACGATGTGATGATAATGAGCGCCGTGATGGCACCGAATACAAGTCGTTTCATCTTTTCAAAATTTGCTCGTAAAGTTACACAAATTTTTGGCTAACTTTGCAACATGAATCAGTCAAGCATACGACCGAAATCATGGCGGCTTGAGCCGGGAACCGGCGATGACGCCTTCAATAGTCTGTTTCTCAATGCCGAATGTATATATTTGCTCGACCGTAATGCCGATGGAGGCACTTTGGTGAGTCTGATCCAGGGAGGTGTGGAGAAGCGCATGACAGTGAGCTCCGGCATGAATATGGCCGGAGAGAGCCTGCTGGAGGCTTTGCATTCTTCAGAGGTGACTCCGTCGGCTCCTGAAAAGCCGCTGCCGCTTTCGCCGCGCACCACGCGCCGATATATGTCGCACGCCGACGTCGGCAGGTTTATCGACGATTTTCTGTCGAGCGACGGCCTTGCAGAGCCTGAAACAATAGTGGAGGCGACTGTGGTGGCCACCCGCAAGGGTGAGACGCTCCAGCGCGACACACCGGTGGTCACTCCGCTCCCCGATTTTACCGTCACAGTTCCTCCGAGGGCAGCTGTGCCCGACCGCCGCAATCTGCGCGGATGGCTTGAGGACTCGGATGCCGTCGACAGCGGCGCAACCGATGGCGATATGCCGTCAGGTCATGGACCGGCGGTGTCGCGCCGACATCGCCGCCGCAGCGGATGGGTGTTCGCACTGCTCGTGCTGGTGGCTCTCGGCGTAGGATTCGCGGCGGTGCGCTATCTGCCGGGACTTATTCCTGATACTGATCCGATAGCCTCGATGGAGAGCACCGATGTGAGTGGCGTGACGCCTCACGACGACGGAGTGCCGATGCATTTGCTGTCGGATTCGGCATTGGTGACCGCCGAACCCGATACTGCGGCCGTGGTCGGAATCTCCGACACCTCGACAGTGGCAGTTCCCGACTCCGCCGCAGCCCCGCAGGCATTGGTGGCAGAGCCGGTCGAAGGCTCTCTGGCTACGGATGAGGCAGCCGATCTGAAATATCTCAATGAGCATTCTACATGGCGGCGGAGCAGCCTGAAGAGCGACCGTTACAAAGTGCTGTTCGATCTGTTTGCTGCCGGCAACATAAAGGATATCGCCGAGGCCGATTATTTTGCGGTGGATGGTGTGGCCACCAACAGGGATGCGATCCGTGTGGTCGACATGCTGTGGGACGCCTATCGCACTCCGACTCAGCGCTCCAACGAGCGTGAGCTGCGCAAGGCGGTCAAGGGCGGGGAGATCAATCTGCCTCGGCTGTACGATACTCTTTCGAGGTATCGCGACGCTCGACCAAACAAATCGCCACGTCCGAAGCGTTAATAACCAGTGTGCACTCACATATATAGACACCACAATATCGATCAACTTTCTCCGACATGAATACCGAAGGATACGAAGTGAAGAGATTCGACGGCTCCACGAAGCGCTATGTGCGCACTATGGAGCTGCGGGGCGACACTCCCGAGTTTTTCAGCGAATATGAGCGACGCCACGCCCGGGGCAACGTGTGGCCCGAGGTGCTCGAAGGCATCCGTGCGGTGGGAATACTCGAAATGGAGATATACCGTTGCGGGCGTCAGCTCGTGATGATAGTGGAGGCTCCGGAGGGTTTCGATTGGGATGAAGCCATGGAGCGACTTGCCACTCTGCCGCGTCAGGCGGAGTGGGAAGCTTATATGGCCGAGGTGCAGGAAGCTTCGGCCGAGGCCACCTCTTCGGAAAAGTGGCGTCGGATGGACCGGATATTCAATCTTTACTGATCGGCAGGCCATGAGGATTGTGATACAGCGCGTGACAAGGGCTTCGGTCAGCATAGGCGGTGAGCTCCACAGCTCAATCGGCCGTGGGCTGATGGTGCTCGTCGGTGTCGAGCATGGCGACGAACCGGCCGATGCCGCATGGCTGGCGGCAAAGACCACGACGCTGCGTATCTTTGCCGATGAGGCCGGGGTGATGAACCGCTCGGTGACGGATGTCGGAGGCGATGTTCTGGCGGTCAGTCAGTTCACGCTTACGGCGTCGACCCGCAAGGGCAACCGCCCGAGCTATATCCGTGCGGCGGGTCACGACGTGGCCACGGCGCTGTATGAGGCGTATTGCTCCGAAGTGACGCGCCTGACAGGAAAGACTGCGGCGACCGGAGTGTTCGGCGCCGACATGCAGGTGGAGCTGGTCAATGACGGCCCGGTCACGATAATAATAGATTCAAAACTTAAAGAATGACAATATGGCAGACAAGTATCACGATACGGTGGCGGCAAGCGCCGTGACAACCGACGATTCACAGGTGGCCGAAGCAGTGGCCAAAATCATAGCCGAACACAAGGCTGAGAATATGACTCCGGAGGTGATGCGGATGCTCTTCGGCTGTATCGACCTCACGACGTTAAAGGCCACCGATTCGCAGCAGTCGGTGGCGGCGTTCACAGAGCGGGTAAATGATTTTGAGAACGAGCATGGCGATCTGCCCAATGTGGCCGCCATCTGCGTATATCCCAATTTCGCGCAAGTGGTGCGCACGGTGCTTGAGGTGAGCGGGGTCAATGTGGCCTGTGTGGCCGGCGGTTTCCCTTCGTCGCAGACTTTCCCCGAAGTGAAGGTGGCCGAGACGGCGTTGGCCGTGGAGGGCGGTGCCGACGAGATCGACGTGGTGATCAATCTCGGCGATTTTCTCGACGGCGACTGGGAGCAGGTGGCTGATGATCTCGACGAGATCAAGCATTCCTGCCGTGAGCGTTCGCTGAAAGTGATCCTCGAAACCGGTGCGCTGAAGACTGCGCGCAATATCCGCGATGCATCTGTCATAGCCATGTATTCGGGCGCCGATTTTATCAAGACTTCTACCGGAAAGGAATACCCGGGTGCTTCGCTTGAGGCGGCCTATGTGATGGCGCTTGCAATAAAGGAGTATGCCGAGAAGACCGGACGCATGGTGGGACTGAAAGTGGCCGGAGGCGTCACTACCGCCGACGAGGCCGTGGCCTACTACACGATAGTAAAGGAGGTGCTTGGCGAGAAATGGCTCAGCAGCGAGTATTTCCGTATCGGTGCCAGCCGTCTGGCCAACAATCTTCTCACTGAGATACTTGGAACGGAAACCAAATTTTTCTGATTTTGCCCTACATGGATAACGTACAATACTGGGCGATCGCTACTACCGGCGAGCGTCTTGGCCCGATGACTCTCGAACGGCTGGTGTCGCTCCGTCCGCGTCCCGAAACTCCGATATGGCGTCAGGGACTTGCCGACTGGACGGCAGCCGGCGAAGTGGAGGAGCTGCGGGAATTTTTCGCTCCGCCTGCGCCGCTCTGCCCTGCGCCTCCGGCAGCGGCGTCGAGCTACACGGCGCCGGCTCCGCAGCGGATGCCCTATAACTATCAGTCGGCTGACAATCAGCAGCCTCCTATGCCGCCTACCTATCTGGCATGGAGCATCGTGGCTATGCTGGTGTGTTGTGTGGTCACCGGCATTGTGGCGCTGATCTATTCCACCAAGGTGTCGAGCCGATATTATGCCGGCGACTATGAGGGTGCCCGCAAGGCTTCGGAAAACACGGCGATATGGCTGGCTGTGACGATAGTGTGCGGCCTGATAGCTATACCGTTCCAGGTGGTGCTGTCTATGCTATGAGCCGCAGGCTGCTTTGGTGGATAGCCGGGGCAGTGATCCTTGCCGCTCTTGTGGCGGTCTATGCTGTCTTTGATCCTGCCGAATCGCATTTTCCGCGATGTCCGTTTCTTACTCTAACCGGGCTGCAGTGTCCGGGCTGTGGGTCGCAACGGGCCGTCCACGCCATGCTCCATGCCGACTTTGCCGGAGCTTTCAAGTCCAATGCTCTGCTGGTGGCATCGATGCCGCTTGTGGCTCTGATGCTTGTGGCGCAGGGCATGAGGCGGAGTATGCCGCGAGTCTACAATGCGCTCAATGGCCGGACGATGATATGGATCGTGTTTGTAGTGATAATAGTCTGGTGGATAGCTCGGAATATATGGAACTTACCATAGCCGGAATGGTGTGCCGCCATTGTGTGGCCGAGGTGGAACGTGTGCTCCGCGCTCAGGGACTGACGGTGGAGGAGGTGGAGCTTGGAAGGGCGCGTGTGGCCGAGACGGAGTTATCGCCCGACGCACGCCGTCGGCTTGTGGAGGCTCTGGAGGCCTCGGGGTTCAGGCTTGTGACCGACCATGCCGCAGAGGTGGTGGAGCGTGTGAAGCTTGCCGTGATGCATCATGTGCGCGAAGAGCCCGACTGCCGGCTCAACCTGTCGGCATGTGTGGAGCGTCAGACAGGTGAGCCGTATGCTGTGGCGAGCCGGATATTCAGCCAGAGCGAAGGGCGCACGATAGAGAAATACCACATAGCCCAGAAAGTGGAGCGGGTGAAGGAGCTGCTGAGCTATGGCGACCGCACGGTGAGCGAGATCGCTTATCTGACAGGGTATTCGACCACGGCTCATCTGTCGAGACAGTTCAAGGAGGTGACGGGTATGACTCCGTCGCAATATGCCGACGCGCTTGCCGCCGGCAAAGCTTCGCGCCTCCCAATCTCCGACATTTAGGAGTTATCATTCTCCCGCACAATAGCCATACACAATACATAACCGGGGGTAGGGATCGGGGATAGGAATCCGACAACATTTTTGCAGAATGATGCAACGCGGGAGGGGGCGGTGTGATGTAATTTTGCACCATGAAAATCATGTAAATATAATTTTTGCATCATGAACATCACGCATATATTTCAGTCGCTTGGCGCTATAGTGTTTGAGATGGCGCCATACATTCTGCTCGGTTTTCTTTTTGCCGGGCTTCTCAATGAGTTTGTGAAGCCGCGTACTATGGCGCGTCATCTGTCGGGGCGCGGCCTGCTTCCGGTGGTGAAGGCTGCCGCTCTCGGCGTGCCGCTGCCGCTATGTTCGTGCGGTGTGCTCCCGACGGCAGTGTCGCTGCGCCGACGCGGCGCGAGCCGTGCGGCTTCCACTTCGTTTCTTATCGCCACTCCCCAGACCGGTGTCGACTCTATTGCCGCCACTTATTCGCTGCTTGGATTGCCGTTTGCGCTGATACGCCCGATAGCGGCTCTTGTCGGGGCTGTGGCGGGAGGTTGGGCCGTCGACCGTTTCGGCGGCAAGGAGCGTGCGTCCGACGATGCCGCGGAATGCGGTGCCGACCTTTGCGGCGATGAGACCTCGCAGCCGTTGTCGCTTCCGCGGCGTCTGCTCCGAGCAGTGTCATACGGCTTTGTCGATATGGTGGGAAGCGTGGGCGGATGGCTTGTAGTGGGCCTGATAGTGGCTGCTCTGATCACTGTGACCGTGCCCGACAGTTTCTTTGCCGCTTTGAGCGACAACCGTCTGCTGGCCATGCTGGCGGTGGTGGCGGTGGCTGTGCCGATGTATGTGTGCGCCACCGGATCCATACCTATCGCCATGTCGCTGATGATGAAAGGGCTCAGCCCGGGCATAGCTTTTGTGATGCTGATGGCCGGGCCGGCGGCGAATTTCGCTTCGGTGATGATATTGTCGCGCACCAACGGACGCCGTGCCACCATGATCTATATCGCTTCGGTGGTGGTCACCGCCATAGGCTTCGGCCTGCTGATCGACTGTCTGCTGCCGGATTCGTGGTTTGTGCTGCCCGTGTCGGCTTCCGGTGCCTGTCATCAGGCTGAGTCTGCTGGCTGGTTTACGATGGCTTGCGGAGCGTTGCTGATAATGTTGCTGATATATTCACTTGTAGTGCAGCGCCTGATAAAGCGCCGCCATAACCATAAAATAGTCAAGGAAATGAATAAGGATTATCGTATCAAGGGCATGGACTGCCCTCATTGCTCCGCCACGGTGGAGCGCACAATCCGCGGCCTTGAGGGCGTGGAGGAGGTTTCGGTCGATATGGCCAAGGGTGTGGCTCACGTCAGAGGCAATGTCGACGATGCCGCTCTTGCACGCGCGGTGGAGCTTGCAGGCTTCAGCGTGGAGTGAAGACCCGGTCACCAGCCGATTTCGATCGTACGCTGCCCGCGTGTAGTGCCGTCCTGATTATAGTCGGTGACGGTGCATCGCGCGGGCATTTTGTCGCCTTTCAGCTCCCACTCGTATTCGTGGGTGTCGGTTGTTGATTTGTCGGCGGAGAGAAACACCCTCTTGGCCGGCAGATTGACCGATGCCCGTCCGAGCAGTCCGGCATAGTAGGCGTAGTGCATGTTGCCGATGTCGAGGCCGTAGTTGTCGGCAAAGAGCATTATGCAGCCTTTGTTGGTTTTGCTGAGCGCGTTGGAGATGGTGATGGTGTTGGGCGTTTCGTCGCCTTCGTTGCCGTAGGCCACCTTGCCGATGCTCTGCATGTAGTAGGTGAAGTTGGCCACGTTCCAGTCGGCATGTCCGCTTACCTTGATCTGTTCGAGGCGATCCTGGTTGTTGTAGACAAAGTCCCACTCCTTGGTGCCCGACGGGCCTACTTCGGTGCAGTGCGAGACAATCAGATCCTCGTTGATGGTGAAATAGCACTGCGTGGTGGCTCCGCTATGGCTTTTGACGGTCATCGACAGGTCGTAGTGGCCGTGGCCCGATGCGTTGCCTGAAAGATATGTGAATGTGATTTCGTTGCTGTTGTCCGACATGCTGCAGACGCGGGCGGTTTGGTCGACCGTGATGTTGAGATCGCCCACTTTGACTGGTACGCCTGAAGTGAACACTCTCATAGGCACGATCTGTGCCTCTGTTATTTCTTCTTCGACTGTCTCCTTGTCATCGCCGCATGATGTGAGCACGGGCGTGACGGCAAGTGCCGCTACTGCGGCAATAAACATTTTCCTGTACATCTGATGTCGGTTATTTCCCTGTAATGATTGGTTATGATAGTGTAGTAGTGATATTACACGCGGCAAAATTATAAAAAAAACACCGATGCGCCAACATCGCGTGATTTCAATTTCACGAATGCCGGCGCATCGGTGTTGTGCGGAAGTGTCCTGGCCTGAAATCAGGCGAGGCGGTCGAGTACCCGCTGCATTTTGAGCGCGATCTCGGCGTTGCAGAGGTTGCCGATCGATCCGGCGTGGGTGTGGTGTATCTCGCGCGTGGGACGGTATGTGCCTTCCTGCACCTGGTGTCCGATCGTGCGGTATGCTTCGCGGAACGGCGTTCCCGAAAGGGTGAGACGGTTGACGTCCTCTACCGTGAACAGATAGTCGTAGCGCGGATCGTCGAGTATGTCGGCGCGCACGCGTATGTGCTGCAGCATGAAGTCGGCCATCTCAAGGCATGAGCGGAGTTCGGTGGTGGCGGGGAATATGATGTCTTTGAGCAGCTGGAGGTCGCGGTTGTAGCCGAGCGGCAGATTGGCGGTCAGCAGGGCGATTTCGTTGGGTATGGCCTGCAGACGGTTGCATTTTCCGCGCATGATCTCGAACACGTCGGGGTTCTTCTTGTGGGGCATGATGGATGATCCGGTGGTCAGCTCGTCGGGAAATGAAATAAAGCCGAAATTCTGGCACATCCACATGCATACGTCCATTGCCAGATGTCCGAGCGTGGAGGCTATCGAGGCTATGGCCATGGCTGCGGCGCGTTCGGTCTTGCCGCGCGACATCTGTGCGGCCACCACGTTGTAGTGCATGGTTTCGAACCCGAGAAGCCGCGTGGTCATCTCTCTGTCGAGTGGGAATGATGAGCCGTAGCCGGCGGCTGATCCGAGCGGGTTCTGGTTGGCTACGTTGTAGGCGGCCACGAGCATCTGCATGTCGTCGACGAGGCTTTCGGCATAGGCTCCGAACCATAGTCCGAACGATGAGGGCATAGCGACCTGAAGATGTGTGTAGCCGGGCATGAGCTTGTCCTTGTGGAGTTCCGACAGCTCCTGCAGGCGGTCGAAGAGATGCCTGACGCTTTCGGCTGTCAGTTTAAGCTCGCTCCGCATGAAAAGTTTCAGGTCTACGAGCACCTGGTCGTTGCGCGAGCGTCCGGAATGTATCTTTTTGCCGGTATCGCCGAGTCGCGACGTGAGCATGAACTCCACCTGCGAGTGGACATCCTCCACTCCCGGCTCGATGACGAATTCGCCCCGGTCGATCACGGCGAGTATGTCGGTGAGCGCTTCAAGCAGGGTGTCGAGTTCGCCGGCGCTGAGCAGTCCGATGCTCTGGAGCATACGGATGTGTGCCATGGATCCCTCTACGTCGAAGCGCGCCAGGCGCAGATCGAGTTCGCGGTCGCGGCCAACGGTGAACTGTTCTATCATTTCGTCGGGCTCGAAGCCCTTGCTCCAGAGTTTCATTCTTGTAGATGGTTTTTGAGGTTGGAAATAAGCGAGGAGTAGAAGTCGATTGCTTCGGTGATTTCGTGGCGCATGACGTATTCGTCGGCCGTGTGGCTTCGCTCGGAGCGTCCGGGGCCGATCTTCAGCGACGGTATGCCGTGGAGAAGCGACATGTCGCTTGTGGTGGGCGATACGAATGTGGCGGCGCCAAGGTCTGTGGCTGCGGCCACCAGCGGGTGGCCGGGCGATATGACAGATGCCTGTACGCGCGTAGACCGTGGGGCGCACTCGCTGTCGATAAGGTCGGCGAGCATTCGGGCGGTTTCTTCGTTGGAGTAGGCGTCGGTAGTGCGAACGTCGACCACAAACCGGCATTCGTCGGGAATGACATTGTGCTGTCGGCCGGCCTCGATCTGTGTCACAGAGATCTTGATCGGCCCGAGCACATCCGATACGCGTGGAAAACTGTATGTGCGCAGCCGTTCGATGTCGGTCATGGCTCGGTAGATGGCGTTGACGCCCTCGTTGCGGGCTGCATGGCCGCTGACTCCGTGGGCTATGCAGTCGAGCACCACGAGGCCACGTTCGGCCACTGCGGCCTGAAGCCCAGTGGGTTCGCCTACGATCACCATCGACGGGATCAGCCCTTTTTCGGTCAGATGCGGCAGCAGTGAGCGCATGCCGTGTTCGCCCCCGACCTCCTCCTCGGCTGTGACAGCCATGAGAAGGTTGAACGGCAGAGATGAGGGATCGGCCAGATGGAATGCGGCGAGCAGGCTCACCACCGATGCGCCGGCGTCGTTGCTTCCAAGTCCGTAGATGCGTCCGTCTGCCTCTTCGGGCATGTAGGGGTCGCGCGTATAGGCCGGCGATGGCTTGACGGTGTCGTGGTGCGAGTTGAGCATCACTGTAGGAAGCTCCGGACGCAGAGGTGCGGCCAGAGCATAGATATTGTTGTCGATTCTGGCCGGGATGTGTCCGTTGTCGGCGAGCCACTGCCGGATGATTCCGGCAGTGGCGCTCTCGTCGCGGCTCGTGGATGGAGTGGCGATAAGTTTCTTGAGCAGGGCTATGGCCTCTTCGTCGGGTCGGCTCATAGGGTTATTATGGTTCCCGACGGTTTCAGCAGGTCGGATGCGTGCTTTATGGTGACGGTGCGCACTCCGGCCTCGACAGCCGCTATGGAGCCGTCGATCTTGGGTATCATCCCTTTGCTGACAACCCCTTCCGCGCGCAGCCGCGCATAGCTTTCGGGCGTGATGGAGCTGATGACTGATTTAGGGTCGTCGATGTCGCGCATCACCCCGGGCATCTCGAAGCAGTAGACGAGGTGGGTTTCGGCCACACGTGCGCAGGCTTTGGCCAGACATGAAGCCACTGAGTCGGCGTTGCAGTTGAGCAGCTGTCCTTTGCCGTCCGACATTATGGCGCTGAACACCGGGGTTATGCCCGATTCGAGCAGCCACGAGAGAGTCAGTATGTCGACTCCGTTGGGATCGAGATCGCCTACGAAGCCGAAATCGACTCCGTCGCGCGGCGGACGTCGGGTGGCCTTGACCAGTCCGGCGTCGGCGCCGCATAATCCGGCTGCATTGCAGTCGAGGCTCTGCAGCAGAGCCACGATGCGTTTGTTGACAAGTCCGGAGTAGACCATCGTGACGATGTCGAGCGTGGATGCGTCGGTGACGCGTCGTCCGTCGATCATGGTGGTCGTCAGGCCGAGCGCCTGACTCATGCGTGTGGCTTCCTTGCCGCCTCCGTGCACGAGTATGCGGCGTCCGGGCATCTGGGCGAATCCGGCGGCAAACCTCCGGAGTGCCTCGGGATCGTCGACAACGTTGCCTCCGATCTTTACTATGGTTATATTTTTTAGTGTCACAGCGATTGAAGCATGCGTTTTAATACGGTCTGTGCGGATATCTCACGGTTGGCGGCCTCGGGTATGACGAGGGAGCGTTCTGACTCTATGACGTCGTCGGTGACGATCATGTTGCGGCGCACCGGCAGACAGTGCATGAAAAAGGCATTGTCGGTGAGTGCCATCGAGCGTGTGTCGACAGTCCAGGAGCGGTCGGTGGAGAGTATCTTGCCGTAGTCGGGATCGGCGTATGCCGACCAGTTTTTGGCATAGATGAAGTCGGCTCCGCTGAAGGCTTTCTCGCGGTCGTATTCGATTGTGGCGCCGGCTGTGAATTCGGGTGCGAGTTCATAGCCGCGGGGATGCGTTATGACTACATCGTAGCCGGCGGCGACGGTCCACTGCGCGAAGGAGTTGGGCACGGCCTGCGGGAGCGCTCTGGGATGCGGCGCCCATGTGAGCACCACTTTGGGGCGCGGCTTGGTCTTGTGCTCTTCGATGGTGATGACGTCGGCAAACGCCTGCAGCGGATGGCCTGTGGCGGCTTCCATGCTGAACACCGGACGGCCTGAATAGCGGATGAACTGGTTGATCACCTGCTCCTCATAGTCGGCTTTCTTGTCGGTGAGCGAGGCGAAGGCGCGCACTCCGATGATGTCGGCGTAGCAGCCCATGACGGGTATGGCTTCAAGCAGGTGCTCGGGCTTGTCGCCGTCCATTATCACTCCACGTTCGGTTTCAAGCTTCCATGCGCCCTGGTTGATGTCGAGCACTATGACGTTCATGCCAAGATTGAGCGCCGCCTTCTGTGTCGACAGGCGGGTGCGGAGGCTCGAATTGAAAAACACCATCATGAGGGTGCGGTTGCGGCCGAGCGATGCATCGGCGAAGCGGTCGGCCTTGATGGCTCGGGCCTCGGCGATGGCTTCGGTGAGCGAGCCTATGTCGGCTACGGATGTAAACGTTTTCATAGATATTGTCAGGTGTATTGGTCGGTTACTCGCCGCTGTCGGCGATGAGTGATTTGAATTCGTCAATGAAGCGTCGCGCCTCGTCGATGGGGAGCGACAGCGCCGGGAGCAGACGCACGGTGTGGGCGCCGGCTCCGCCTGTGAAGATATGGCGGTCGAAAAGCAGTCGGCGGCGCAGTCGGGCGGCGTCGCCCTCGATCTCCACGCCGATCATCAGTCCGCGTCCGCGCACATCCTTCAGTCCGGGCATGGCGCGGAGTTCGCCGAGCAGATAGTCGCCGACCTTGGCGGCGTTGTCGATGAGATTTTCTTCCTCTATGACGTCGAGCACGGCCAAAGCTGCTGCGCAGGCCAGATGATTGCCTCCGAAGGTGGTGCCGAGCATCCCTTTGCGTGCCTCGAAACGGGGCGAGATGAGCACTGCGCCCATCGGGAAGCCGTTGGCGATGCCTTTGGCCGCCGTTATCAGGTCGGGCCGTATGCCCGAGGGCTGGTGGGCGAAGAATGATCCGGTGCGTCCGTAGCCGCTCTGTATCTCGTCGAGTATGAGCATCGTGCCTGTCGCCTCTGTGGCTTCGCGGAGCTGTCGCAGGAATTCGGGCGACGGTTCGTGAATGCCCGACACACCCTGTATGCCCTCGATGATCGCTGCGGCATACTCTCCGGTGGCGAGTTCGCGTCGCACAGCCTCGATGTCGCCCAGCGGCACGAAAGTGACGTTGGGGGTGGCGTTGAACGGCGATACGATCTTGGGATTGTCGGTGGCTGCAACTGCGCCCGAGGTGCGTCCGTGGAATGCCTGCGAGAAGGCCAGCAGACGTCGGCGTCCGGTGTGGAACGATGCGAGCTTTATGGCGTTTTCGTTGGCCTCGGCTCCGGAGTTGCAGAGAAACAGCGAGTAGTCGTCGTAGCCCGACACTTCGCCAAGCCGTTCGGCGAGGCGTGTCTGTAGCGAGTTGCCTACAGAGTTGGAGTAGAATCCGAGCCTTACAGCCTGCGAGGCGATGGCCTCAATGTAGCGCGGATGGGCGTGGCCTATGGATATGACGGCGTGGCCTCCGTAGAGATCGAGATACTCCGTGCCGTCGGCTGTGTAGACGTGTGAGCCTTGTCCTCTGACAGGCTCTATGTCGTAGAGTGAATATACGTCGAAAAGTTTCATGCTTGTAATGGATCAGAAGGCTGATGGTTTGAGCCGGAGTCCGGCGGTTTCGTCAAATCCGGCCATGATGTTCATGTTCTGCACGGCCTGTCCGGATGCTCCTTTGAGCAGGTTGTCGATCGCGCAGGTGACGAGCAGGCGTCCCTCTGTGGCCGTGATGCCGATGACGGCTTTGTTGGTGTTGACGGCCTGTTTGAGGTCGACCTCTCCGGGTGCGACGATGGTGAACGGCGCCGTGGCGTAGAAGTCGGTGTAGAGTCGGCGCGCGGCCTCTTCGGTCATGTCGGTGTGGATCCATGTCATGGCATAGATGCCGCGGGCGAAGTTGCCTCTGACAGGCACGAAGTCGATCACGCCGTCCCAACCGTTCTGAAGTCCTTTGAGCGACCGGCATATCTCGGCGAGGTGTTGGTGGTTGAAGGGCTTGTAGACCGACAGATTGTCGCTGCGCCAGCTGAAATGGGTGGTGGAGCCGGGCTTGACTCCTGCACCGGTTGACCCGGTCACGCCGCTGACGCTGATCCGGTCGGGGAGCATTCCTGCTGCTGCGAGCGGGAGCATCGACAGCTGCAGGGCTGTGGCGAAGCATCCCGGATTGGCCACAAGGCGTGCCCCGCTTATGCGTTGGCGCTGCAGTTCGGGCAGTCCGTAGACATATCCGGCCGATTCGTCGCGGAAATCCTGTGCGAGGTCGATGACGCGCAGTGTGTCGGGCAGAGGGTGCTCGGCCCAGAACTGTGTGCTTTTGCCGTGTCCCTGACAGAGAAAGAGCACGTCGACGGCGTTGAGGTCGAAATCGGCCGCAAAACACAGGTCGGTGTCGCCGAGCAGTCCCTCGTGGACGGCGCTGACCGGCTGTCCGGCATGGCTGGTGGAGTGGATAAATCCGATCTCCACCTCCGGGTGGTTGATGAGCAGGCGTGTGAGCTCTCCTGCCGTGTATCCGGCTCCGCCTATGATTCCTGCTTTCATTCGTCCTTGCCGTTGCGGCGCTGCACGTTGTGGTATATCTTCATCTGGTTGCCGAGTATCTTGGTGAATCCCTTGACGTCGTCGGCGCTCCATGCCTTGTTGACCTCTCCGTATTCGCCGAAGTCGGTCTTCATCAGGTCAAACGGCGAGTCGACGCCTACAAGCGTATAGCCGTAGGGGCGCAGACGTATCGTTACGGTGCCGCTGACATTGCGCTGCGACGAGAGAAGCATGGCCTCGATGTCGCGCATCACGGGTTCGAGATACTGGGCTTCGTGGAGGAACATTCCGTACCATGTGCCCACCTGATCCTTCCAGTATTGCTGCCATTTGGTCAGTGTATGCTTCTCAAGCATCTTGTGGGCGGCGATGATCAGCATCGGTCCGGCGGCTTCGAAACCTACGCGGCCCTTGATGCCTATGATCGTGTCGCCGATATGCATGTCGCGTCCGATGGCGTAGCGGGCTCCGAGGCGCTCCACTTCGCGTATGGCTTCGACCTTGTCGGCGAAAGGCTTGCCGTTGACGGCCGAGATCTCGCCCTGCTCGAATGATATGGTTATGTCCTCTTCGCCGCTGGCCTCAAGCTGCGAGGGGTAGGCGTTTTCGGGGAGGGTCTGTTCGGAGTGGAGAGTTTCCTTTCCGCCGATGCTTGTGCCCCAGAGTCCTTTGTTGATGGAGTATTCCATCTTGGTGAAGTCGGCTACATATCCGTGATCGCGCAGATAGTTGATCTCATATTCGCGGGTGAGGGTCATGTCGCGTGTGGGAGTGATGATCTCGATCTCGGGTGCGAGTATCTGGAACGTGAGGTCGAAGCGCACCTGGTCGTTTCCGGCTCCGGTCGATCCGTGCGCCACGGCGTCGGCTCCGATCTTCTTGGCGTATTCGATTATGGCGATGGCCTGGAATATGCGTTCGGAGCTGACAGAGATGGGGTATGTGCCGTTGCGGAGCACGTTGCCGGCCACCATGTAGCGTATGCTGCGGTCGTAGTAGTCCTTGGTGATGTCGAGCGAGGCGTGCGATGCCGCTCCGAGGCGTTTTGCCTTGTCGGCGATCACCTCGAGCTCTTCGTCGGTGAATCCGCCGGTGTTGGCGATGGCGGTGTGTACTTCATAACCGAGGTCTTCGGTAAGGTATTTGACTGCGAATGATGTGTCGAGGCCTCCCGAGAAAGCCAGCACCACTTTTTTCTTGCTCATAGCTGGTTAGGTGTCAAAAATTAAACGATGATATTTATGCGGTCGCCGGTTTCTTGCGTTGCAATGGGCCGATCGGTTGGGATTTTGTAGAGTTGTCGGCAGCGCTGCTTTACTTCAGATGCAGTATCTTGCCGATCTTGTTGCGCAGCAGCATCATGTAGGGGGTGGCTTTCGACGGTTGTTCGGCCATGGGCTGTGCAGGGTCGAAAAGCATTCCGGTGCAGAGGCAGCGTTTGCGGTCGTTGCGCTGGAGCACATCGTAGTTCACACATCCTTTGCATCCTTCCCAGAATTCGGCGTCGTCGGTGAGTTCGGAAAATGTCACGGGCATGTATCCCATGCGGGAGTTGAGTTTCATGACCGGAAGCGATGTGGTGATGCTGAAAATCTTGGCGTAGGGGAATCTCTGTCGTGCGAGTTCGAATGTCTTCTCTTTGATGCGTTTTGCCAGTCCGAGGTGGCGGTAGTCGGGGTCGACGATCAGTCCGGAGGTGGCCACGAAGTCGCCGTGTCCCCAGCATTCGATGTAGCTGAAGCCCACGAGCTTGTCGCCGTCGAGCGCTACGACGGCTTTTCCTCCGGTGATTTTGGCCGAGATGTACTCTGGCGACCGGCGAGCGATGCCTGTGCCTCGCTGCAGGGCTGATTCATAGATGAGAGTGCAGATGCGTTCCGAGTGGATGGTGTGGTCGGAAGTCGCAAATGCCACCGTAATGTCGTTTATATCCATTAGTTGATATGTTGTGTTCGGTCAGATAGAATCCTTTGACGGTGCAAAGTTAAATAAAAATACTGAATAAAATACAGAAATCAGGAAAAACTTATAGTTTCACAAAATTTAGAGAGTGTGTTCTTTTTAGAATTCGGCGTAGGCGGTGAATTTTGAATCCGCTGACCCTGAATTTTAAGGAATACGATCTTATGTATGTCGGATGCGGGGAGGGGTGAAAAAGAAAAGAAGCCGTCGGCACATTGCTGACAGCTTCTTGTCGGGGTGAGAAGATTCGAACTTCCGACCACACGCCCCCCAGACGCGTACTCTAACCTGGCTGAGCTACACCCCGGTGCTTTTATTAAAAGCGCTGCAAAGTTAAGCCCTTTTTATTTGATGTGCAATAGTAGTCGAGTGTTTTTCACAAATTTTCACATAGTCGTGGCGGTGAAATGTATTGGGGTGTAGTGTCTGCTGTATAGTGTACGGCGTTTCAACTGTTTGATATTCAATGTGCTTGGTTGGAATTGCGTCGCTGTGTCGTGTCAGAGCGGTATTGCTGTGCCGCTCTTGAGGGTTTCCATTACGAAGGTGCTCTCGATGGCCGATATGTTGTCGATGGTGCCGAGTATGTTGAGCACGAAGTCGCGGTAGTAGTCCATATCGGGTGCCATAATTTTGAGCAGATAGTCAAATTTGCCCGACACATTATAGCATTCCGTCACTTCGGCTATGTCCATGATGCGGCTGACAAAGGTGTCGGCTTTCTCACGGCACAGTTCGCGCAGCTTCACATTGCATATCACGACAAATCCGCGTCGAAGCCGGTCGGGGTTGAGTATCGCCACATAGCCTTTTATGTAGCCTTCCTGTTCGAGTCGGCGCACGCGTTCGTAGACCGGTGTGGCCGATCGAGCTACTCTGGCCGCAAGTTCCTTGGTGGTGAGTCGTCCGTCGGTCTGGAGTATGCGAAGTATGCTGATGTCGGTGGCGTCGAGCCGGTCAACAGATATTTTATCCATAGGAGCGTGTAAAAGATTGGTTGAAACGGTCAGAAATTCTGTCTTTGTGGCAAATTTAGTGATATAATCTATAGTTTGAAATTTTATTGGATGAAATATCTTTGGTTTGCTAACTTTGCGGTGTGAATCTTAAAACCCAACAATAGTCATGCGATTCGAAACAATCCAGCTGCATGCGGGACAAGAAGCTCCCGATGCCTCAACCGGTGCCAGAGCGGTGCCTATCTATCAGACTACAAGCTATGTGTTCGATGACTGCCGTCAGGCTGCAGGCCGTTTTGATCTCTCGGAGCCGGGCAATATCTACAGTCGTCTGACCAATCCTACTACCGACGTGCTGGAGCAGCGCGTGGCAGCGCTCGAAGGCGGGGTGGCAGCGCTCGCTGTGGCTTCAGGCGCGGCTGCGGTCACGTATGCTTTTCTCAACATAGCGACGGCCGGCGATCATATCGTGGCGGCCAACAATATTTATGGCGGCACCTACAATCTGCTGCATAACACACTGACGTCATACGGTATCTCCACGACATTTGTGGATCCGTCCGATCCTGAGAATGTCGAGCAGGCAATACGACCCAATACTAAGGCTGTGTTTATCGAGACGCTGGGCAATCCCAACTCGTCGCCGGTCGACATACGGGCAATAGCCGATATGGCTCATGCCCACGGTTTGCCGCTGCTGATAGACAATACGTTCGGCACGCCTTATATAATACGGCCGATAGAGCACGGTGCTGATGTGGTGATTCATTCGGCGACGAAGTTTCTCGGCGGACACGGCACTTCGCTTGGCGGTGTGATCGTCGATGCCGGACGCTTTGACTGGAAGGCCGACGCCGACAAGTTCCCCACGCTGGCAAAGCCCGATCTGTCGTATCATGGCGCTGTGTTTGCCGATGTGGCCGGCGCGGCTGCGTTCGTCACCCGAATACGTGCTGTGATACTCCGCGATACCGGCGCGGTGCTCTCACCGTTCAATGCTTTTATTATCCTTCAGGGTGTGGAGACGCTGTCGCTGCGCGTGGAGCGTCATGTGGAGAACGCTGTCAAGCTGGCGCGCTGGCTTTCGGAGCATCCCAAAGTGAAACGTGTGAATCATCCCTCACTCCCCGATCATCCCGATCATGAGCTGTATGAGCGCATGTATCCCGATGGTGCAGGCTCGATATTCACGATCGAACTGTGCGGCGGCCGGGACGAGGCATGGCGTTTTATCGACAACCTGAAGATATTCTCGCTTCTGGCCAATGTGGCCGATGTGAAGAGTCTGGTGATACACCCCTCGTCGACGACGCATTCGCAGCTTTCGGAGGATGAGCAGGCTCAACAGAAGATCTATCCGTCGACGGTTCGCCTCAGTGTGGGCACGGAACATGTCGACGATCTGATCGAGGATCTGGCGCAGGCGCTTGAGGCTGTCTGACAGAATCGCGTAAAAGAAATCAAAGGCGCTGTGTCAAAATTTCATTCTTTGACACGGCGTTATTTTATGCTGTGTGGTAAAAGCGAGGTTAGTATTAATGGGCCGGACGAGCCGTCATGACAGCGCTCCTCTGATGATGCGCCGGAGGTCGCAGATGAGCCACAGTGCGATGGCCGATGGTGTGGTTTCGAGCATCATGCGCATGACGTTCGCCCGCAGGGACGGCAGTGCCGGACGTCCGGGGCTGTCGATGCCGGCATGGCGCAGTGTGCGACGGATCCGCAGCCGTTCGGATATCGACAGTCGGCAATGGCCGAGCTGCTTCATGGCTTCGAGTTCGTAGTGGGCTATCCACCGCTGTGCGGCCGGGCGATAGGTCTCCGTCCACGGCCGTGAGGCCATGCGTTCCAATATCTTCTTCCAGCAGTGCATTCTGTGTCGGTCGGCGTCGACACCTCTGCTGCGGCTGACCGATCCCTTGCGGATTATATAGTTGTAGACTCCGTCGGGCGAGTGGGCTATGAGCCGGCAACGCTCGTAGAGTTCGAGGCAGAAGCCGTAATCCTCCATGATCACCCCTTCCTGAAAGCGAAGGTCGCCGATGGTTTTCCGAAGCACGATAAACGTACATGGTGAATGCTCGATGGTGTGGCGCAGGGCATATTCCGCGCCGCTCACTGCGCTGTGGGGCTTTCCGCTGATGTTGCTGAGCCGGCGTTTGCCGTCAATGATGTCGTAGATGCCGAATGTCAGCAGGTCGAGTCGTTCGGCCTCCATGCGGTTTATGAGCGGAATGATGCGGTCGGGTTCGAGCGTGTCGTCGGAGTCGACCATCATCGTGTATCTGCCGCGTGAGGCCTCTATGCCTGTATTGCGGGCGTGCGAGGCTCCCCCGTTGTGTGTATGTATGGCGGTGATGCGTCGGTCGGATGCCGCGATGTCGTCGCATATTGCCGGCGAACTGTCGGTAGAACCGTCGTCGACGATGATTATTTCCGATTCGTCGGGTAGTTGCGGCAGAATGCTGTCGACACACCGCCGCAGGTATATTCCGGTGTTGTAGACCGGTATGATGACGCTTATTATAGGAGTCATGGCCGGTAGTGGTGTTTTATTCTGGCGGCGAATCTTCGGAATGGCTTGAAGCAGGCTGTCATTATGGCGGCGAGAATGATGGCTGTGGCTGCGGCTGTTGCAGCGGCGGCCATGGCAAACCCAGCTGCCGAGAGTGAAGCGATTTCTGTCAGTCGTAGCCCGGCGGATGTGTGGGTGAGGGCTGTGCCTACGGCGGCGGCCGTTATGGCGCCTGCGGCAAGATGCGACAGGTAGAGTCTGACGTAGGTGGCTCCGAATCCGGGCATGCGGCGGCTGATGAGGTAGTATGGTTTCCAGATGACTATGACGGCCGTCTGGGTGATGACTATGCCGGTAAGGATGCCGTCGAGTCCATAGTGTGAGCCGAGCAGGGCCGACAGCGTAAGACTTGCGACGGTTTCGGCCACCGGGGCGCCTGTGTCGGCGAATAGTCCGAAGGCGTAGCGGAATGAATCGGTGGCGAATCTCGTGAGACCGATGAACATGATGGCGCACATCAGCGCCAGAGTAGTCTGTGGCAGCAGGTAGGCCGGGCCGATCCACAGGCTCACAAACGGGTGGGCAAGAAAATAAATTGCAGTCACGAGCGTAGCGGAGATGTAGAACCGTGCTGAAAACAGTTCGGCGTATACGCTGCGTATCTTTGACCGGTCGCCCTCGGTGACAAGGTTGCCTATGCCCGGCGTCACTGGGTCGAAGAGCGCGGCCATCATCCGCTCGCCTCCACGGATGATTATGTAGTAGTTGATATAAGCTGTCACTGCGGCAAGCGATCCGAAGGCATAGATGACAAGCGGTGTGCCGTGCTCGAGTGCGAATCCGGCTATTTTGTGGAAAAACACCTGTTTGACTTTCTGTTCGATCTCCGGAAACCGTTGCCGCAGTGTGCTGAAACTTTCGGAGGATGGCTTGACGTGGGGGAATGTGCGGCGCACTGCAAGATCGACGGCCCATGCTCCGACAGCCGCAAACACCCCTTCGAGTATCAGCCACCAGATGTATCCGTCGGTGAGGCGGCTGACGGCCCACATCTGCGTGATTGTCTTGGCTATCATGGCGCTGCGATAGCTCAGGCATATGCGGTAATCTTTCTGGTCGGCGGTAAGCAGCACCTGGCGGTAGTTGACGAAATAACTTAGCAGCGCGCTCCAGAGCATCACTCCGAACGATGCGTAGGCATACCATAGCGGAAGTGTGATGTCGGAGAATATCACCGGAAAGAATCCCATGAGCACAATCGCTCCGCACCCTACGGCAAGGGCTATGCGTCGGTATATCCGGCCCTGGAGCGACATGATGGCGGAAATTTGCCGGTAGTCGCCGTCGGCAAGCGGCCTGTAGAGTGAGAATCCTATGGCGGCCCCTATGCCGAGTTCGGCGAGATTGAGGGTCTGCAGCAGGTTGGCGGCCGTGGAGTTCAGTCCGAGAATGTCTTCGCCGAGGTGTGTCAGAAACACTTTGCGCGAGAAAAATTCGAGACCGAGCATGACGAGGAAGTATGTCATGGCTACGGCGCTGTTGCGCACACTGTTGCGAGTGCGCGACCGGGAGGGTGCTGTGCTGTATGGCTGTCGTGTGGTGTTCATCTGCCTCCGGCGAGTCGTCTGATGAGTTCGAGCGTCTTGACGGCCGGTGCAAGGCTTCGGTGGGCGGCACAGAAAGCCATTGCGCGCTGATGTGGCGGCAGTCCGTCGGTGATGTCGAGCCACCGGTATGGTATGTCTGGCCAGAGTGCGCGGGCCTTCCGTCGGCGTTCCTCCGATCCGTAGTATAGAGCCAGTGCTCTTGCGCGGCGCTTCAGCGCGGCTGTCATGTCGCGGCATGGGGTTGCGGCGAAATGTTCGTCGAGCATTTCGGTCACAGCAAGCATGTCGGATATTGATTTGTCGCTAAAACGGCCGGTGTATGACTGCGGATTGCTGACGTAGTGGTAGAGCGGTCGTGGCAGGTAGGCGGTCTTTTTCGCGTGGTAAGCCGCACGGGTAGTTATCCACGCGTCCTCCCACATGTCGATCCCCTCGATCCAAAGCGGTCCGATGCTGTCGAAGAGATGGCGTGCGATGAGCTTGTTCCACAGGCCGGCGTGGACTTTTCCGCGGAGCATGTCGGATGTGAGCGAACGGCTGTCGCGCATTCCGGTGTGTCGCACTCTGCTGTCGCCTCGTTCCACGATATAGTCGCACACCACCATGTCGGCTCCGGTCGTGCAGGCCGTGTGGAGCATCGTTTCGTAGGCGTCGTTGTCTACATAGTCGTCGGCATCACAGAATATGATGTATCGGCCTGAGGCGGCTGAGAGTCCTGTAAGGCGTGCTGCTGCCGAGCCTCGGTTGTTGCTGTGGGTCAGTGTTGTGTACAGTGGCGCGTCGGCGCTTTCTTCAGACAAGATGCTGTGGAGCAGCGCTGCGGATCCGTCGGTTGAGCCATCGTCGACCCACACCGTTTCCAGCCTCCGGCCGAGCGACTGGCCAAACAGGGAGCGTGCTGCGCGTTCGATATGACGCACGGCATTGTAATACGGTATTATGACAGATATTTCCGGTCGGCTCATGACTTGATAACGTTGTGAGTCCTCTGTTTATTGTTGCGCGATGGTTGGGTGTGGAATGGACGATAGCAGAGCTGCTTGTTAAGAATGTGTTATAAATATAATTAAATTAAGTTAATTAATAGTTAATATTGAATCGCGATCCCTCCCGGATGCATAAAAAGAGGCGAAATAGAGCTATTGTATGGAAAATATGTTGTAACTTTGCATCACAAAGCAGTCGCGGAGGAGGCCAGAGAGCTTCCTCCTTTTGTTTACGGCTGCGGATGAATATCAGTCAACGAACCCAATCGACAATATGATAGACAAGAATCAACTGACGCTTACGGTCGAAGAGGCACTCCGTGACACGGATCTGTTTCTGGTGGATGTAAGCGTCACGCCCGACAACCGTATAACGGTGGAGATCGACAGTCCGGAAGGTGTGGATATCGACACCTGTGTGGCGTTGTCGCGCAAAATCGAGGCGGCGTTTGACCGCGAGGCCGAGGATTATGAGCTGGAAGTGGGGTCGGCCGGGCTGACCTCTCCTCTGAAGGTCAAGGGTCAGTATGACAAGAATATAGGCCACGAAGTGGAGGTGATGTTGCGCGAGGGGGGCAAGAAGCTCTGCGGTGTGCTGCAGTCGGTGAGCGACGATCTTTCGGAGATCTCTCTGCTGACAACCCGCAAGGTGCGTCCCGAGGGCAAGAAGAAACCCGTGATGGTGGAGGAAACCGTCACCGTAAAGCTCGCCGACACCAACCGTGTCACTCCGGTGATCGACTTCAAGTGAGCCGCGGGTTCGGAATCAATATTATAGACGACTTATTTACAATAAAATAAAACCACACAAGATATAAACCGGTTATGGCAAAAAAAGAGGAAACTCCCAATCTGGTGGCATGTTTCGCCGAATTCAAGGAGCTCAAGAATATCGACAAGATCACGATGATCAACGTGCTTGAGGAATCGTTCCGCAATGTGCTGGCAAAAATGTTCGGCACCGATGTCAATCTCGATGTGATCCTCAACCCCGACAAGGGCGACGTGCAGATCTTCCAGAATCTCGAAGTGGTGGAGGACGGCACTGTGACCGATCCCAACCTGCAGATCGGACTGACCGACGCAAAGGCCGATCAGGATCCCGACGCCGAGATAGGCGACGAGCACACCCGCGAGATATTCTTCGCCGACTTCGGCCGCCGCGCCATACTCACCCTTCGCCAGACGCTCCAGTCTAAGATACTCGATCTGCAGAAAGAGGCTATCTACGACAAATTCAAGGAGCTTGAGGGCGAACTGGTCACCGGCGAGGTTTATCAGACATGGTCGCGCGAGACCCTGCTGCTCGACGACGACAAAAACGAGCTGCTACTCCCCAAGAGCGAGTCGATCCCCGGCGACTTCTTCCGCAAGGGTGAGACAGTGCGTGCCGTGGTGTCGAATGTCGACAACAAGAACAACAATCCCAAGATCACCGTCAGCCGCACGAGCGAGAATTTCCTTCGCCGCCTGTTTGAGCTGGAGGTGCCCGAGATCCACGACGGACTCATCAGCATACGTGCGGTGGCACGCATCCCGGGTGAGCGCGCCAAGATTGCCGTGGAGAGCTACGACGAGCGCATAGATCCCGTCGGAGCCTGTGTCGGTGTCAAGGGATCGCGCATACACGGTATCGTCCGCGAGCTTCGCAACGAGAATATCGATGTGATCAACTACACATCCAACCCCTCGCTGTTCATACAGCGTGCGCTCAGCCCCGCGCGGGTGTCGACAATCCGTATCGACGAGGAAGAGAAGAAGGCCGAGGTGTTCCTCCGTCCCGAAGAGGTGTCGCTGGCCATCGGCAAGCAGGGTCTGAATATCAAGCTCGCATCGATGCTTACCGGATATGTGATCGACGTCTACCGTGAGAGCGACGAGGTGCAGGAAGAGGATATCTATCTCGACGAATTCAAGGACGAAATCGATCCCTGGGTGATCGAGACCCTCAAGAATATGGGACTTGTCACCGCCAAAAACGTGCTTGCACTGTCGCGTCAGGAGATTATCGACAAGGCCGATCTCGAAGAGTCGACCGTCGACCAGCTTCTCCAGGTGCTCCGCGCCGAATTCGAGGATCTGCCCGAAGGCGGCGACGAGGCTGCGCCCGAAGCCTGATCGGCGGCGCGACTGACAACTCTCCTCAAACCAACAACAAAAACTGTCAAAACATTATATGGCGAGAACGAAAATAAGTAAAATAGCAAGGGACTTCAATGTGGCCCTCCCCACACTGATCGACTTCCTGCGCAAGAAAGGCATCACCATCGAGGATAACCCCAACGCACGTGTCGACGACAGCGTGCTCGATATTATCGTCAAGGAGTACCAGACCGACAGGGTTCAGAAAACCAAGAGCGACAATCTCTCGGGCGACCGTCACGGCAAGACCAAGGAGCGTCAGCCCGAACAGCGTCAGGCTCCGGAGATAAAAATCGAGGCCCCGGTGCAGCAGGGACCCAAGGTCGTGGGACACATCGATCTCGACTCGCGCAAGCCGGTGGTGACATCGCCGTCGGCAGAGGTGGCCGAAGAGCCTGTCAAGAGCGCTCCGGTCGAGCAGAGCAACGCTGTGGCCGAACCGGCGGCCGAAAATAAGAGCGCCGAGCCGGTAGCTTCCATGACCGAAAAGAAGCCCGAGGCAGAGCCGGCCAAGGTCGAGCCTGAGACAAAGCCTGAGGAGCCGGCCAAGCCGGAGCCTGTGGCCACTGCGAAAGTGGCCGCAGAGGAGGCCGACAAGGCTGAGACGAAGCCTGAAGCCAAGGGTGAAGCAGCATCGCCGGCGGAAGAGCCCGGCAAAGAGGCTGCAGCGTCAGAAACCGATGGAGTGTTCAGCCCCAACGCCCGTCCGACACTTAATATCAATGTGGTCGGCAAGATCGACCTGTCGGCTATCAACCAGTCGACACGTCCTCGCCGTAAGAGCAAAGAAGAGAAGCGCAACGACCGTATCGCCGCCGGTCGTCAGGGCCAGGGTGCTGCCGCAGGAGGAACGGCAGCCGCAGGCGACCGCAAGAAGCGCAAGCGTATCGGAGGAAAAGAAAAAATCGATATAGAGAAGACCGCCCAGCAGTCGGCTCAGAACGGAGGCGGACAGCGCCAGAACCAGCAGAAGGGCGACCGCGACCGCCAGCGCGGGCGCGACCGTCAGCGTCATGGCTCGCAGTCGCATTCGGAAGTGACCGAGGAGGATGTTCAGAGGCAGGTCAAGGAGACTCTCGCCCGCCTGACCAACAAGGACAAGGGTCTGAAGAAATCGGCCAAATGGCGCAAGGAGAAGAAAGAGATCAATGCCGAGCGCGAACGTGAGGCCCACGAACTGGAGGCCGCCGAAAGCCGCGTGCTGAAGCTGACAGAGTTCGTTACCGCCAACGATCTTGCCTCGCTCATGGATGTGCCGGTCAATAAGGTCATAGGCACATGTATGAGCCTCGGAGTGATGGTGAGCATCAACCAGCGTCTTGACGCCGAAACGATCAATATCGTAGCCGAGGAGTTCGGATTCGAAACCGAGTATGTCTCGGCCGAGGTGGTCGAGGCCATCAATCAGGAGGAGGATTCGGAAGATCAGCTTGTCAGCCGTCCGCCGATAGTCACCGTCATGGGTCACGTGGACCACGGCAAGACATCGCTTCTCGACTATATCCGCAAGGCCAATGTAATCGCCGGCGAGGCCGGAGGCATCACGCAGCATATAGGCGCCTACAACGTGAAGCTTGCCGACGGACGTCATATCACTTTCCTCGATACCCCGGGTCATGAGGCATTCACCGCCATGCGTGCCCGAGGCGCGAAGGTCACGGACATCTGTATCATCATTGTGGCCGCCGACGACAACGTCATGCCGCAGACCATCGAGGCTATCAATCATGCTTCGGCTGCCGGAGTGCCTATCGTGTTTGCCATAAACAAGATCGACAAGCCCGCCGCCAATCCCGACAAGGTGAAGGAGGAGCTGGCCAACATGAACTACCTCGTGGAGGAATGGGGTGGCAAATACCAGTCGCAGGATATATCGGCCAAGAAGGGTATCGGAGTCGAGGAACTCATGGAAAAAGTGCTTCTCGAGGCTGAGATGCTTGATCTGAAGGCCAACCCCGACCGTCGTGCCACAGGTTCCATCATCGAGTCGTCGCTCGACAAGGGCCGCGGATATGTGGCTACGGTGCTCGTGCAGAACGGCACTCTCCGTGTTGGCGACGTGATCCTGGCCGGAACCCACTTCGGCCGTATCAAGGCTATGTTCAACGAGCGCAACCAGCGCATCAAGGAGGCCGGACCCTCGGAGCCGGCCCTGATACTGGGTCTGAACGGCGCTCCGACAGCAGGCGACACATTCAATGTGATGGAAGCCGAATCGGAGGCCCGCGAGATCGCCAACAAGCGCGAGCAGCTCCAGCGCGAGCAGGGTGCGCGTACCAAGAAGATCCTCACTCTGGAGGATATCGGCCGCCGCCGCGCCATAGGCAATTTCCAGGAACTGAATATCATCGTCAAGGGCGACGTCGACGGTTCGATCGAGGCTCTGAGCGATTCGCTTATCAAGCTCTCCACTGAGGAGATACAGGTCAATGTGCTCCACAAGGCTGTGGGCGAGATATCCGAGAGCGATGTGACTCTCGCCGCCGCTTCCGATGCCATCATCATCGGTTTCCAGGTGCGTCCGTCGCAGGCCGCCCGCCGCGAGGCCGAGCGCGAGGGAGTGCAGATACGCCTCTATTCGGTCATATATCAGGCTATAGAGGAGGTGAAAGACGCCATGGAGGGAATGCTTGCGCCTGAAATCAAGGAGGAGGTGATCGGTACGGCCGAGGTGCTTCAGACCTACAAGATTTCCAAGGTGGGCACCGTGGCCGGATGTATCGTGCGCGAGGGCAAACTCAAGCGTTCGTGCAAGGTGCGCGTGATACGTGGCGGCATTGTGCGCCACACAGGCGAGCTTGATTCGCTAAAGCGTTTCAAGGACGATGTGAAAGAGGTGCTGTCGGGTTACGACTGCGGTCTGAATCTCCACAACTACAACGACCTTCAGGAGGGCGACATGATAGAGGCCTTCGAGGAGGTGGAAGTGAAGAAGACGCTTTGATAGCACATATCAACATCGGATCGAATATCGGCGACCGTCATGCTCTCATAGGGCGGGCGGTCGCTGCCGTTTGCAGCCGTTTTCCCGGGGCAAGGGTGAGCCGGGCGGTGGAGTCGGAGCCGTGGGGATTCGAAAGCGACAACGCTTTTGTGAATGTCGGCATGATGATAGACTGCGACCTGCATCCGGAAAGTCTGCTCTCGGTGCTGCTCGAGATAGAGCGTGGTGTCGGTGGCGGCGCGTCACACCGCGACGCATCGGGCGGATATGCCGACCGCCTGCTCGATATAGATCTGATCGACTACGGACGTATGGTGTATGTCAGCCGCCGGCTCACGCTGCCTCATCCCCATGCTGCCGGACGGCGCTTTGTGATGGAGCCTCTGCTTGAGCTTGAACCTGACTATCGCAGCCCGCTTGGATAGAAGGCTGTGTCGGAGTGTCCGTCCGGGGTCAGATAACCGGAGAGACTGATTAATATGACAGCGATAGCGCGTCGACCCACAGTGTGCTTCCTCTGTAAGTGGCTGTGACAGGATCGGCTATGGTTATTACCGATGCTGTCTCTTCATCGATGGTGCCCACTGCTGTAGATGAAGCGAGAAGTACTTTGATTTTTGTGGCCTTGACTCCGGGCACTGTGTAGCTCAGCGGCACGGTAAATGCCGTGTAGCCTGTGGCGGCAGGCAGCGCTGTCTCGGCTTTGGCTATGGTGATTTCTGCGCCGTCGGACGATATGCCGGTCACTTCCACTCTGACAAATCCGCGCTCAGCGGTGGCGGTGGATCCCGGCAGATATTTGTAGAATCCGTTCAGTGCCATAGGTCGTGAGGCGAATTCTATTCCCTCGTCGTAGGTTTCGGTCATTGTGGCCGGGTCAAACCGGTATGATCCGAGAAACAGACGTCCGGCCGATCTGTGTGCAGGCCGTGGAATATTGCGGCTATAGTCTGTGTAGGGGGGATCGGGCTGCCGGTAATCGGGAATCTCAGGTCCGTCGATATCCCATCCTACGCTTTGTATGCGAACCCCATAGGAATTGAGATAAGCGTCGAGTACCGACTCTGTGGAGGGCTGCATATACCAGGTGTTGTGCCGGGCTGCATCCATGCAGAATGTCTTTGCGTTGACGTTGGCCCAGCTCTGGGGGGCTTCCTGTTTGATGTTTGCGTGGTTTTGCCTGTTGAAGATGCCGACGATGGTCTGCGAATACCGGCCACCGCTCGGCAGATTGCGGTACTCAACCGATTTTCTGCGTTCCTCGAAGTCGGCGTTGGGAAGTTGCTGGGCTTTTTCGGTGGTGATATCGACCGGTGCGGTGAAGTCGGCATTGCCGCGCGGCTGGGTCAATACTGTAGCACGCAGTGTGTAGCGGGTGTCGGCTTTAAGTCCGGTGACGGTAATCACGCCGTTGTCTTCCATTCGTGCCAGTTCGATTGTAGGCACGCCGTTGGCGTATATTGAGGCGTTGCGGGTGATGTACGATGTCAGTCCTGGATCAGATGACTCGATCATTACCACAGCACTGTGGGAGAATGCGTCGACGCTGATATTGAATTCCGGCGCTCGCCGGCGTATGGAGGCTGTGGCCTTGACCGCACCGCAATACATTATCCGTGATCCGATGTCGGACTGTCCGGCCGGAACGTCGAACGTTATCGTCGCGCTGTGGCCTCCGGCTCCGGGTGTCCGGATCGTTTCGGCAGGTGCGGTCCACTGTCCGTCATCGCCGAGAATCTCTACCGCCACGTCGTCAAGCGAGGCTTCGGCAGGAAGCGATATGCGCATGGTGCAGCTGTCGATCCCCATGACGGCCTCGCTCACTTCGATCAGAGTCACATCGACACCGCCAAGTTCTACGGCGAGTATGGCCGGTCGGGATTCTATATTGGTGCGTGTGCGTGCCTGTAGCTGCAGCCGGTGCTGTGTTATGCCCTCTGCCAGCCGAAGATTCGGCACCACCTTGGTGAAATCGACTGTAAGACTTCCGTCGGCCGAACTGACTAATGCCAGACCGAACGAGCGCATTGCCGCCATATCGCTTTCGGATGCCTCCATAAGGTTTATTTCAGCCGGCCATCCTCCGGCGAGCAGCGTGGGTGAGTTGGTGCTCAGGAAAAGCCCGCTCAACAGTGAGGCAGCGTCGACTGTGGCGGCTATGCTGTGGTCGGGCACTGATCCTTCGGTTATGTGCAGCGGCGATCCGTCGGCAAATCCCTCGCAGTGGATTTCAGGCGCTTTGGCGGCAAGAAGCGCCGGCGTCAGGCGTATGGTGACGTTGTCGGTCGATATCCGTTCGTCAAGCGAGAGCGTTACAGCCGGCACATCCGGGTTGTCGGTCGAAAGTGTGAGAGTGGCCGTGTAGCAGTGGCGCGGCAGTGCGTTCTTGATGCAGGTCATATATACGGAGCAGCTTCGTCCGTCGGCAAGCGTCAGGTTCAGACTCACATCGATGTCGCCCGGACGAAGGAACACGTAGCGGGTTTCATCGTGTGAGAAATCCACATATCGGCCTCCGTGGCTGTGGAATGTCACCGAACAGTCGGCGAAGTATTCGCTGAATCCGCTTGTGAAGTCGACGTCGAGCATGGTGTTGGCGAGCGTGCACACCACTTCGGGCTGCGCCTCCTCGCCGCCGTTGAGTGTGAATTCGGCCGAGCCTGTGAAATATGGGCAGTCAAACCCCTCGGTCATGTCTGATCCGGAGTAGACATCGAGGTTGTATTTTCCGGCGAGAAACGGCTGGTCGACCGGAAAATCGGCCAGTGACGCCCATGAATGCGACAGCGAACCGTCGGCGGTGGCGAGTGTGCTGCTCATCTCTTCGGGCAGAGGCGCTGTGCCTACTGTGGGCTGCGACGGGCCGGCGTTGTCGTCATCGATAACGGTCGGATCAATGGTGACTATGGGGTGTATCATGCCGCTGTCGTTGACTGGCGATGACGAGTCGGACGCACAGCTGCCGAGTATCGTCAGCGTGATGGCAAAAAACGTGGTGAGGATGAGGTGTGTAAGAGTATGATGGTGTGTCAATGCGCGTGAGGGTTTTATCAAAAGTCTGTAAAGTTAACAAATATAGGTTAACCGAATTTGTGGCGCGCGCTTAAATATGGTTAAATTTGCACTTTCATTATTTTGAGAGTTACTTAGATACTTGACTTATGACAAAACGTATTGTTGCAGTGCTCCTGCTGGCCATGTCTATATGCGGTGTGGCCGATCTGAGCGCGCAGACTGATCTCCGCAGCCTGATCGGAGGTATTCTCGGGACCAAAACGGCCATCACTCTGGAGTCGGTGGCCGGAACATGGAGCTACGACTCTCCGGCAGTGACTTTCAAGTCCGACAATCTGCTGAAGAAGGCGGGTGGAGCGGCGGCAGCGACGGCTGTCGAAAAGAAGCTTGAGCCATATTACAAAACGGCCGGATTCGACAAGGCGGAGGTGACATTCTCGCCCGACTCCACTTTCACCATGAAGCTCGGACGGGTAAGTCTCGGCGGCATAGTGGAGCCGGCTCCGAAAGATTCCGACGCCACGATGACTCTCAGCTTCCGACTTGGCGGCAAAGTGCCGATCGGAAGCATGGACGCTTGCATAAAGCGCAACGGCAAGAATAGTATCGATCTGACTTTCGACGTGTCGAAACTTATATGGATCGTCGATAAGGTAGCGGCCATAAGCGGCAGCTCCTCGGCGCAGGCCATGTCGAAGATACTCTCTTCGTATGAGGGTATAACGGCAGGCTTCACCCTGCGTCCGGCGGCTGCGAAATGAATAAGTTCCGGACGTAAGGTGAAGCCTTGAGAGAAACGGTATATTATCTGAGCGTCGAGAGGGCGGCTTTGTAGTCGGGTTCGTGGGTTATCTCCCCTACGAGCTCCACGTATTCTATTTTTCGGTTTTTATCGATTATCATGACTGCGCGCGCAAGCAATCCGGCAAGCGGGCCGTCGGTCATCATCACTCCGTAGTTCTGGCCGAACAGCGGCGAACGGAAAGCGGAGGCGAATGTCACGCCGTTGATCCCCTCCAGGGTGCAGAATCGACCCATGGCGAAGGGTAGATCCATCGACACGCACACCACAGCCGTATCTTCGAGCTTGGCGGCCTCTTCGTTGAAGCGGCGCACTGACCGGGCGCACACCTCGGTGTCGAGGCTCGGGAAGAGGTTGAGCACGATGCGTTTGCCTGCAAAGGTGTCGAGCGAGCAGTCCGATAGATCGGGTGCTGTCAGGTGGAATGCCGGCGCGGCCTGCCCGACAGCGGGCGGTTCGCCGTAAGTGTGGCAGGGTTGTCCTTTGAAATAGATAGTCTGCATAGTTTTTGTGTAGTCATTATATGGCATGGTGGCCGGCCGGTTATTGGCCGGCTACCGTCGTTTTCTGTATAACGTCGGCGGCAAGGTTATTGTTGAATCCGACTATGATGTCGGCCACGCGGCCGTCCTTGCGGCAGATGAGTGCTGCGGGCAGAGTGGCCGCGCCGCAGTCGCGGGCGAGGCCTCGGGCGCTTATGAGTGTGGTTTCGCCGAGTCGTGCCGGCCCGGTCAGCGACTCTATGGTGTCGGCGTGGTTGCCGGTGAACGCCCATATTATGTCGGCTGCAAAGGGAAGCTGTGCCACCCCCTGGCGCACGGCGTCGATAAACTGCCCGGTGAAGCCCCCTTCGGGATCAAGCACCACTATCAGCGTCGGGGAGGCGAAGCGGTCGGTGGCAAGACGCGAATAGCGTTCGCCGGTGAGCGTCGGCAGGGCGAATTCCGGCATCGGGTTGCCCGGCAGGCTCTCCACGCGGAAATTGCTGCGGCGATAGTTGGCGAATACGTCGGGATAGGTTGCGATAAGCTGCTCTTCGGTCAGGGCGGGGCATCCGGCTGGATCTCCGACGGTAGCCGTGAGGTAGTCGGCGTCGACAGTCTGCTCGCTGACGGTGCCGGGGGAGTTCTCATAGTGAAGCCTGACCGGAAGCAGGGTCGAGCTGTCGAATATCATCTCTGCTTCGGAGGCCGTGCGCTCCTGGCCTTCGAGATGCCTCACCGCCCTCAGGGCTGTGCGGCTTATGCCCCCTATGATAGTGTCGGCGTTAAGTGTCATGGTGCATGACGGATCCTTCGCCAGGTTTTCTATCTCGTCGGCAAGAAGTGTCGGCAGCAGGGAGGCGAACTGTGCCGTGCGCTGCACTCCGTCGCCTTTCAGTCCTCCGATCTCGCGTGGACGGAAAGCCATCGAGTCGGCTTCGTAGTGGTATTCCTGAAGCCGACGGGATGAGTATCGGTAGTGGTTGCCTGAGAAGTAGGCCGAGAAGCCGCGCGAGGGTTCGTCGCGTCCGGTCAGCTGCCAGTCGATGACGTAGGAGCATGGGAGCAGCTTGTCGTCGGGAGCGGGGATCTGCCGGAGAGCCACTTCGTAGACCACATCGTCGGAGAGCTGCGGCATCCCGACGGTGAATCTCACCGTATCGTTGTAGCACTGCGCGGAGCGCAGAGCCGTGAGAATGCGTTCAATCCCCCGGACTGCGTTGTCCGGGGGAGTAGGATTGTCGGCTGACGCTGAAGCGAATGCGATAGCTATGGCAGCCGCCGCCAGCGGCAATCGGATTATCCCTTTCATAAATAAACAAACAGTTGAAAATATATTAGAGCATGGATAAAACGAGATCGTTTTCTGTCATTACAACGTCGGCCGGCCCGAAAGTGTTTTGCCGAGTGTGAAATAAATCGTCGCGAAGGCCGTTATGACTATGATGAGCCTGAACCGGATCCATATACCTGTAGTCAGCGACAGCCGCGGCTCTCTTGCTTTCATCGAGCAGGGGGGGGCGGTGCCGTTTGTGCCGTCGTCGGTATGGCTTGCCTCCGTGCCGTCGCGTTTCGACGGCTGCGGGGCGGTAGTGGCTCTGCACGGCTCTGTCACTGTGGGCGGCAGCCTGACCATCGGCGATCCGTCGGAGGGTGTGCTTTTTTCGGACGGCTGCGACATAGTGGTGTCGTCAGGCGGTGTGGCTCTTGTGGTGGGCGCCGACGTTTCGGGGGGCATCGGTGTGCCGTTTGCCATGAAGCGTGTCTATTATATCTGGAATGTTCCGTCGGGCCGTTCGCGTGGCGATCATGCCCACCTGCGCCAGCGCTCTCTGCTTATGGCGGCCTCGGGCAGTTTCGATCTGACCACCGACGACGGCTCCGGCAGCCGGCTGACCCGACGGCTCGATGTGTCGTCGGGAGCTGTGGCCGTTGATGCGTCGCAGTGGCGCGTCATAGAGCGTTGCAGCGCCGATGCCGTTGTGCTGGCGGTGGCTTCCACACCTTATGATCCGACGGATTATCTATATGACTATGAGCAATTCATCGAAGTGCAGCGAGGAGCAGTCGCCCCGCTATCCGTTTCTTGATCTCGCGGCTGTCAACGCTCCCTGTGCCGGGCGGCTTGCCGAGGCGGCCTGCCGGGTGATAGAGAGCGGGCGCTATATCGGCGGCGAGGAGGTGGAAGCTTTCGAAGGGGAGCTTGCCGCGCTTGCCGGCACGGATTGTGCGGTGGGCACGGGCAACGGCTACGACGCCCTGCGCCTGATTCTGCGCGCGTGGGTGGAGATGGGACGTCTGCAGCCGGGCGACGAGGTGATCGTTCCGGCCCACACGTTCATAGCCTCCGTTCTCGCCGTGAGCGACGCCTCGCTCGTGCCCGTGCCGGTCGATGCCGATCCGCTGACGATGAATCTCGACACTTCGCTCGTCGAGGCGGCTCTGACGTCCCGCACCCGCGCCATAATGCCTGTGCATCTCTACGGTCGTGTGTGCTGGGACGATACTCTTGCTTCTCTGGCCGCTTCGCGAGGGCTGATTGTGGTGGAGGACTGCGCCCAGGCCATAGGGGCGCGCTCTGCTGTGGCCGGACTTTCCGGCAGCTGCCGTGCGGGTGCGCTGGGTCATGCGTCGGCCATAAGTTTCTATCCCACTAAAAACGTCGGCGCGCTGGGCGATGCCGGAGCCGTGCTGACTTCCGACCGTGAGCTTGCAGCCACGGTCAGGGCGCTTGCCAATTATGGCTCTGACCGCCGCTATCACAACATATATGCCGGAGTCAACAGCCGGCTCGATCCGATACAGGCTGCCATGCTGCGTGTGAAGCTCTCGTGTGTGGCCGAGGAGAATGCGGCGCGTTTTGCCCGCGCCATGGCCTACGAGCGCACCATATGCCGTGCCGACCTTGTCAGGCCGCTGATGTCGGATTCGGTCACCGACTGTGTGTGGCACCAGTATGTGGTGCGCTTCACCGGCCCGTCGCGCGACCTGTTCCGCCGGCGTCTGCTCGAAGCCGGAGTGGCAACCGATGTCCATTATCCGGTGCCGCCCCATCTGCAGCCATGCTATGCCCGGCGTCAGCTGGCGCGCACGCCGCTGCCGGTGGCCGAAAGCATCTGCCGTCAGGCCGTGAGCCTGCCGATAGCCGGTGCTCTGACCGTGGCCGACACTGCCGCGATAGCCCGTATCATCAATGATCTGGAGATATGAATGCCGCGCGGATAACGATACATCGCTATGCTCCCGATATGGCTGCGGAGTGGAACGATTTTGTGGCGCGGTCAAAAAACGGCACTTTTCTGTTCGACCGCCGCTATATGGACTATCATGCCGGACGGTTTGCCGACGCGTCGGTCATATTCCGTTGCGCAGGTCGCCTCGCGGCAGTCATGCCGGGCAATATAGAGGGGGATATGTTTAACTCCCACGCCGGACTCACCTACGGCGGACTGGTGACCGACAGCCGGGCTACGGCCGAGGCGGTCGTGGCGATGATGCGTATGCTCGCTGAGGATCTGCGTGCCCGGGGAGTGCGGCGGCTGATCTATAAGCCGGTGCCGTATATCTATCACCGTATGCCGGCTCAGGAGGATCTTTATGCGCTGTTTGCCATCGGGGGCGGCGCCTCCATAGTGGGGCGCAGCATATCGTCGGCCATTGATCTCCGTTCGCCTCTGCCTATGTCGGAGGCGCGCCGGTCGGGGATACGCAAGGCGTTGCGGGCGGGGGTGGAGATAGTGCGCTCGGCCGATTATGCTGCGTTCTGGAAGATACTGTCGGAAAATCTGCTGACGCGCCACGGTGCTGTGCCGGTCCATTCGCTGGAGGAGATCACCGCTCTGGCACGTATGTGGCCCGACAGGATCGCGCTCCACGCCGCCATGCTGCAGGGGCGTATGCTCGGGGCGGCGGTGGTCTATGTGACCGACCGAGTGGTTCACACGCAATATATCTCCGCATCGCCTCTCGGTAAGAGCCTCGGAGCGATCGACCTGCTTATCCACACCCTTGTCAGCGACACTTACAGTCGCGCGCCCTACTTCGACTTCGGCGGCAGCACCGAGCAAATGGGACATATGCTCAACGGCGGCCTGATATTTCAGAAAGAGGGCTTCGGCGCCCGCGCCGTCTGCTACGACACCTACTCCCTGAGCCTTTTGTGATTAATAAGGCTTATAAGACTAACCAAGTCCTATAAGTCTATCATATAGGGATGACCTGTGCTGTGATCTTCCGGATAATTCCGAATCCATTCTAAAAACAAACGCGCCCCCGCCCTCTATCCCCGCCCCCCCCTCCTCCCTGTGCTGACGCGCGGCGCGGCCTCGTACCCTCCGGGACTCGCCGCGCTGCGTCGTGCCCCCGCCGTGCTCCGGGGTCTCCGCCTCGCGCGGTCACCGCTCCGCTATCGCCTCGCGTCGCCCACGCCTCGCTCCGAACCCCGGTTACTGTCTGCCCGCACGCTCCGCGGCTCCGCTCTCCCCGCCTACCCCTCGCCTCCTCTCTGTGCCGTCGCCGCCCCCCTCTCCTCCTACCGGATGGGCTGCCGCCTCTGCCTCCGACCACCTCGGTAGCCTCCTCTCTGTGCCCCGCTCTCTATCCCTCTCTGTCGGATGGGCTGGCGCCCTCGGAGCCGCGGAGCGTGCGGGCAGACGGAATCCCCAGTTCGGAGCGGAGCGCCGCCCACCTGCCACGCGTCAGCGGGGCGGGGGAGCGCGCCGCGTAGACCGGGGGAGAGGAGCGCACCCCCAGTTCGGCCGAGCTGCGGAGCCTGCGAGATCAGCCGCCCGCACAAGCTCAGGCCACCCACCGCCACATAGCGTCCCTGCCCTCTATCTCCACTCCCTCCTCCCTGTGCTGACGCCCGGCGACCCTCTCCTCCGCCCGCTTGGGGTGGTCGTAGACCACCTACCTCTGTAAACCCCGCCATGACGCCCGCAGGGCGGCTTGGTGGGGTTGTCTGATCGCCCGCTAAGCGGATCTTCGTAGATGAGCCGCAGGGACAGTCAGCTCACAGCAATGCCCCTCAAAAAAGAAACGCGCCCCCGATTCACATCGGAGACGCGCCGCATATACTAATTTAAAAAACAGTCAAAAAGACTGGATGGATGGTCGTGCCGGTTTACTTCACCACCGCCTTGACGGCCTTGCCCGAGGCGAGGCGCACGATGTAGATGCCGCGGGGGAGTCCCTGTGGATTCACACGGCGTCCGGCGATGTCGAAGGTCTGCGCGCCCTCGGGCACG